>Ga0123340_1000142_pt1 | contig 34281 bp, 23 predicted proteins | sample SirMexnodulemix_FD_89961 | JGI IMG/M metagenome (GOLD analysis project Ga0123340, IMG submission 89961) | Root nodule microbial communities of legume samples collected from Mexico - Siratro Mexico nodule mix | ecosystem: Host-associated > Plants > Roots > Nodule | place: Mexico: Nepantla...
ACTGAGAAGGTATGAATGAAGGAGAATTTAATTAATACTAAAAGATATGGACATATTAAAAAAAACTACATCAAATTTTTCTTTCTTATAAGATATTTTGGTCTTCTTTTTCTAATTGTAAAGTAACTGATGTTTTGAAATTTTAAAGTCTAATTAGTACTTTTTATATCTAATTCTATTCAATAAATGTTCACTAGTAATGTAGCCATCATAGACATAGATACTGACTAAATAAGGATATTTTAGTTCGAATACAGTAATATTTTTCTTTCATTACAATTTTCATAATCTACATGCATTAAACTTGAACATCCACATATACACTAGAGATATCAATATTCTTTGCAAAACCCAAATTAAAAAAAGGTATAGAAATGATAAAGATAGGGTTGAATTTGAAGCAGAAACATTTATGATAGCACCGGATGAGATTAAATGGGATGGTGACCATTTTATTACAACTTTTGTGGAAAAACATTAGTGTCAGATTCTTTAGCTATGAGATCCAATGAGACTGTCTCTTCTGAAAAATTCAGATATGTGTCTATGCTTCACTTATTTTGTCTCAAAAAGAGTACACTAGATTTTAATTTGTTTGCCTGTTGCTGCAGGTACCCACTGATCAACCTTGTGTGGCACTAGACATGGTGGGTGCAATTACACAGTCACCAGCCACTTGACATTTGCATGGAAGACACATAATAAGGTTACTGTTTGGAAGAAGAAGCAGGGTACAAGAAAAATCCAAACAAAGAAACAAACAAAAACTAGAACAGGATCAAGCATTGGATTGCAATAAAAAGACTCATTACAATGATGCTGTTGATTGTTAATTTGCTTTACCATTTCATTCTTTTCTGATGTCTTTACCTTGCTTCATATTTAAGATCTAATTACGGAATTAGTTTAATTGATACTAGTAATTTTTTAAAAATTTATGCTTGCTATTGTTCCCTTTTTTAAAATGTTTACCAAAAAAATCTTTTAATCTGAAAATAATTAATGCATAAGATGTTATGGATTGGATCTTGTGAAACAAGAAAACATTATTTTTTAATCCCAATCTTAGTAATAAGAATCAAGGGAGCACTTTGTTTTTTGGAATGAGTGCCTTCACGATTCTGATTTTTAAATGGAAAATAATTAATTCGTACTCAATGTATAATATATACTCACTCATGGGAGAAAGAGAGAAACCAAGAAAATAGTGAAGTAAGTGCAGTAAGCAATTTGATCCAAAAGAAAAGGAAGCAAAATGAGGCTTAAAGAAAAAAAGATGTAAAAATAATAATTGTTTTAAATAATAAATAATAAAAAAAATTATAGATGAAGATAGCTTGGGAGAGAGGGAGGCAAGAACCTTTAAATATTTTTGTTTTTAAGTGATAAAATTCCGTTCTTTCCCGAAAAAATATTAATATACTTTACTCAATTTCCATTTTAGTAGAGAAAACATATTCTTGAAGATATTTGAAAAATGCATTATCTAATACTAGGGAAATATAGGTGTGTCATGTCTATGCTTTTTATTATAATTTCTTATAATTATTTAATAAATAAATAGTAATTTTTTATAAACTAAATAAATAAATAGATGTGTTGCTTTCTGAATATTTTTTTAAAATATAATAATATATAAATAACAATAAAAAGTTATATTATAATAAAAATATTTTCTTCTTATTTCTATTTTTTTTTCACTTTTTTTTCACTCCTCTCTTTTCCTCATAGGTCCAAACAAAGACTAATGATGGTTTCACTATTGGAGTTTTGAAGCTTGCTTGGGCTTTACATCGAACAAACCTGAAAGGAACTAGACAGATATATGGTATCTAACATCTCACGAATTCCAAAAGCAAGAGCAAAGGTTTTTCTTGTTGAGCGAGTACTCAGGACCACTACTATGATTGAGGCCAATTTACACTACCTGCATTTTGTTTCATTATCTCTTTCTTATAAGAAGTATCTCGCCATTTACCTGTACCAACTCATAGCTGTCTGTCCAAGAAAAATTACGTGCTCTACAAATTGTAATAAAGCTATAGATAATATTCCAAATTTTGGGAGCTTAATCCAAAGTCTTAATAGATTATTCAATTCAACATTTTTCTATTTGGGATCAATCACCTTTCAAGTCAAGCTAGGTCATACTTAGCAAAATGTCAGACTCTATTGAAGGTTGTTTAAATGTTCCATGTACGGAGGAGTGATCTTGAGGCCATGATTAGCTCTACCACCAATCTCGTGGCATTATGATACTCTTTCCATTCCTTTTCTATTGGTGTTATAGTAACTTTTTTTTTTTTTGTTATTTCATGATATCAATGAGTAGTTAAATATTTTTTTTTTAATTCCACACTTAAAAGTTAATATTTGTTTAAGTTAATTTATATAAAAAATAATGGAGATAAATACAATTAATGAATATTTTTATAAAACAATACCACTTAGTATATTTCTTAATTGTGAACCATTTCATTATAGTGATACGGTTAAAAAACAAAGTATACAAGTAAAGTGTCAATATTTGCTTTATAAATTGATTTTGTGAAACTAGGTAGATGTAAATCGGGATTGCATCTTAACAACTATGATTAGGTCACTTGCTTCTACATCGAATTTAGACTTCTGTGCAACTTCCTCTGTCTTTTATCTATTACTGGTTTATGATAATATTCTTTCAGAACAGTATCGTGTAAGTTGATGTCCTTTGCGCCTTCAAGGAAGTTGAAGTTAGCAAGCATAAGAAAGCTCAAGGAACAATTATTTTGTCCCTTTCGATCTCTGTGGTCCATAGGCCACTAGTGCACCTCCTTATCTTTGTTCCTTCTCACTTAGTCTGTGTGGCAAAATTTCTTGAAAAAGAATACAACACCCATCTATTGTGAAAATTACAAGACCACCATGGATTTAGAGATTGTCTCTTCTGTCGGAATGGGGTGCGTTTATATTTTCATTATTTATTTATTTATTTTTGCATGCATAATTTAAATCAGGAGCATTGTTTCGCGTTCACAAGTGTGACAGTAATCTCACTATCACCTAGGGTCGAAACTGGAGTCAACAAGCAAGCTAGAATAGGATGACGCAGCGAGAAGCAACAACTAGTGGAAAGGAGAGACAACTAGTATTTCCGGATTCAAAAATAAGACAACTTAATATTTTTATATTAATTTATTTTTTGAAAAAACAATTTAGTTACTTGATGTTACTTTTTGAAGAGTGTACCACCGTGTTGGAAAATAAACCAATAGCAAAAATGAGTACAAAGTGGTATTTTTTTGTTAACGTTCGTCATTTGTTTGCCGTTGATTATGCAGTACCATTCTTCTTTTACATGGCACAATCATATATAACTTTCTAAACTTGCCATTAATTATGCAGTACCATTCTTCTTTTACATGGCACAATCATATATAACTTTCTAAACTTGCCGTTGATTATGCAGTACCATTCTTCTTTTACATGCCACAACCATATATAACTTTCTAAACTTGCAGTTGATTATGCAGTACCATTTTTCTTTTACATGGCACAATCTTATATAACTTTCTAAACTCAAACGCACATTTGTCTTTAGGTTTTCTTCCTAAATAAGAAACACAAAATTACTTGTGATCGAATTTGTCTCAAAATAATAACGTTCTCTTTCAAAATGTTCCATAAAGGTCTTTCACAAAAAATATTTTCTATGATGGACAGGTGGAAAGGGGGTGTTTCACGCAACGCTTTACTTCTATGATCATATATGAAACTAAGACTAATACAATAATTGTGATAGACATATTATTAAAAAAAATAGAAATCAGCAATTTGTGTATAACACTTGATTTACGATTCAAGATGTAATCCATCCTACCTGATGAAAAAAATCCATCGTTATCGATTTACCTTCTTTTATAATGTAGCATGTATTAAATTGATCTACCAGAAAATAATTACTTTTTTCAGTTTTATAATATTTAATTGAAAATAAATTAAATTTTCTGAAATAAGCATACATATAATACCAATACCAACAAATTTATTTGTAAAACATGTTTATCCTAAGAATATTGATTTCGGAAGTAGATTTGTTGATTTGAATATAATGAGAATTAGTGATAACCTAATTAGTTATGCTGACTAAAGCTTAATTATTTGTTTTATCTCTATTCACATCAGTTTTACGTTTTGGTTTGTATATATAAAATTTAACGGTTTTAGTTCTCACACGTCCACTTTTAAATTCATTTTAATCCTGGAAGTCAAGTGTCTTATTCCATCACAATTTTTTAAGAATTGCTATATTGTCACAAATTATAATAAAATCTTAAAGGGTTCCTACACTGAAGGTAAGGGAGAAGGAACTTTGAAGTGCTATGGTGAGAGTGGGAGGAGAGAGGTCAGATGTAGTTGATTATACTGAAGTTAAGACAGAAGGGACATGGACGGGATTTAGAAGGGACACATGTTTTTCTTCTCCATAATACTAAATTTGTGAAAGATTTTTAAAAGGTGAGAAAGAGTCTAAAGTATATTAATTGCGAAGAAATTTATCAATGATATTTTGTTCAACATTCGGTCTTGAATCCAAATGAAGATTGTTGTTAGTAGAATATTAAATGTAATACTAGAAGCTTTTTGGTTAGGAGGATATTAAATGTATTACCGCCTTAGTAAGATTTTAAAAATACTACTAGAAGTTGTAGAAGATTCTAGAAATCCCTCTTTAATAATTTCTCTAGGATTAGAGTTTTTTTTCATATATGGAGACTGGTGTATTATTTTGATTAAGTCAAATTGAATAAACATCTTTCTTTCAAATTATTCATTTTAAGTTGATATCAAAGCTCCTAATCTTGGGGTTATATTGGTTATTTTTAGGGTTGCCAAAAGTGTACCCTTTTATTATTGGGATTATCAGAGTGCATCCATCCGTCCATCACTTGAGCTTTTTGTCTTACTATTTCGTTGTACTTGTTATTTATCTTAGCATGTGAACTTCACTAAGCAATATGTATCTTCCTTCATCCTCTTCAATTGAAGTTAGAATGTATGTATTACGTTCAGAACATTTAAAATCTCTCATAAAATCTATCTACAAGTCACCTTCTAGTACCTGTGCAGAGAGTCAAGGTGACCACATTTTGTTCACCAAGCATTTTTCCGAAGATAAACTTACTTTATTATTGGTCTACGTTGATGACATGATTAGTGTAGGAGATGATGAACATGAGTAAAAAATCTTGAAAGAAAAGTTTGCTACTCATTTTGAAATGAAGGATCTAGGAAAAGTAAAATACTTCCTTAGGATACAAATAACTTACTCGAAAAAAGACATCTTTATCTCCAAAAGAAAGTATGTCAGTCAATTCATGCATGATCCAAGGTAGAGACATCTACAAGCTGTGAACAAAATCCTTCAATATTTGAAGACAAGGAAGGGGAATATTGTTCAAGAGGAATGAAAAATTAAGAATGAAAGTGTATACTAAATGTAGATTATGCAAGGATCTGTCACAAATAGGAAATCCACTTCAAGATATAGCATGTTCTTGAGTGAAAATTTGGTGACTCAAGGAAGTAAGAGACAAAATGTTGTTGCAAGGACCAATGAAGAGGCTGAATTCCGAGCTATGCCACATGGGGTGTGCGAATAGTTATGGTCGAGAATTATTCTAAAAGATCTTATAAAGATTCTTCATTGTGATAATAAGTTAGCTATTGGCGTTGCTCACAATCTATTTTAGCATGATAAGACCAAACATACAGAGATAGATTGACACTTTAAGAAAGAGAAATTGATAGTGACTTATCACTACTTCTTATGTTCCCGCTAGGCTTCAGTTAGCAAATTTGTTTACAAAAGTTCTTCCCACCCAACGATCTCATAATCTCACGTGCAAGCTGGGAACGATAGATATCCATTTTCCAGCTTGAAGAGGAATGTTGTTAGTAAGATATTAAATGTACTACTCAAAGCTTCTTGTTAGTAGGACATTAAATATACTAGAAGTTTTTAGAATGTGTAGAAGATTATAGAAATTTCTTTGTAATAATTTCTTTAGGGTTAGAGTTCTCTCTATATATATTTATGTTGATGTACTGTTTCAATTAATTCAATTGAATAAAAATCTTCTTTCACTCAAATTATTTCTCTCAAGATAAAGTCAATCAAAGTGCCTTTTCTAATGTGGAGTCTCAATTCTAGCTTTTGCTGTTTTAAACGGTGATTGGACGATACCTTGGAAGGTGGAACTATTAGGAGGAGTCAGAATTGCAAGTAGGTAGACAAGGGTGCTGTAACAGCATAGCAGTGAGGTGGTGAGGGTCTAAGGCAATAGCTCAGTTGGAATAGACTTCTCCACATGATGTTTTCTGGCATGAGGGACTGTTGAACGCAGGCTTTTAGTGTTTCCTATGTTTCGTATTTAGTCAGCTGAAATTTGGGGAGGACTGCTAGTAAGCTTGCTGGTTGTGATGCGGCGTTTAAGGGAGGATAAGTAGGTGGTCAAAGGAACTTCGTTGTGCTGCCTTACCTGATTATTCTGCTGATACAACAATTTTGCATTATGATGTGTTAGTAGATTGCTTAGATGTGATAGTATGGATAAACTATTCTGCTGATAGAGTGGTTTGCATAGGTGAAATGGTCCATTAATTCTTCTCCATACCTCATGTTGGAGGCTAGGATATCGTTGGCAGGGTTAGTGTAAAGTTGTGCAAGGAAGGAGTAAGGATGTCCGACAAAATGGAAGATTGTGGCATTTGCTAGTTAATTGGCAAGTTGCAGAGAAGTTTGGCATTTGACAGTATCTGTTGTGCAGTGGATGAACTGTTTTCAGGTTGGGATACCTGCAGGAAAGTGGTCCGGCCAACTGTTTGTAGCTTGTTGATGTGTTATCCTAGTATATGGAGTGCAGTGGAAACTACGCTCTCAGGAGGGTGGATACAAGAAGGAATGAAGTAGGTCTTCATAAGGACTGGATGGGTTTTCTGGTGCAGGATTTAACAATGCTCTCAAGTAAAGTTGGCAGGGTAATGGAATGAAACGAGAGCTATGGTAGAGTGAACAATCAAGTAATATGAGCAAGGAGTGTCAGGGGAGTGTTGGTACCCAATGAGTTGCACAAGAGAACGAAGGAAACCAGTTTGTCCAGGTAAAGTGATGGTTTTTTGAGCCGAATTTATGGTGGTGGAGTTAGAGAAAATCAAAGGAATGGATATATAGGATTTGTTCCTTTCTCATGTTTCTCATGTATGTATTTTGTTGCTCTTTAGGCACTATGCCTCAATCTTTAGGTGTTTGTGGTATGTCTTATAGCACGTCCCCTCTCTAATATAATATATCTTGATTTGCTGATTAAAACAAAAATAAAAATGCACGAAAATGGAATTCCTCGCGCGTCCTGTCTTGGGCCATTCTTGTGAATCTAATATTCACATCCTAACTTGAAATAGTTCATCACAGGTAGAGATCGGATATAATAATATGGGAGAAACCAACAATTAAATGGATATTACTTCATTTTCTGGTAACTGAAGTTTATACTACTGTCCCAAAAAACAAAATGAGGTCCAAATATAAAAATGACCAAGAATGGATTCTCTCGTGTGTTTCAACATTAGCACATCACTCTTCAATCTTCATAGGCATTAATCATGTTAAAATTTATGAAATTGATAGGTACAAAATTTTTGCATGACAATTCACTCACATCACGTTCAACTAAAATAGGAATTTATGCAAATTGTGAGCGTGTGATAAAAGAGGGTGAAGATAATCTAGAGTTACAAGAAAAAAAATATATATATTAAAGTAAAATTATAGTACAATTACAGCTTATTTTCAGAGGACTATCTACAAGACACCAAAGCACAGATTTGGAAAATACTTCATAATTAATAGGGGATGAAATGCCAAGCAATATACAATACCTTCATACGGAGCTCTGCCAAAAATGAAAGACAAAGGGAGCAGAAGATTCTATATGCCTGACTTGCACAATAAAAGACAGCAACTCATTCAATCTTTTCCAGTATATCCAATCTGGTTTTCCTCTTCCACCCTTTCATAGTGGCAACAAGGTTGATCAGTCCAATAATCTGGCTTTTACTATATTCCTGCAAGAGTTGGAATTCTTAGTAAAAACCTCAGGGCAATCAGATGTGTAACGATGATGTAGAAGAGGGATATCCTTACTGGGTGTGCTCGAGCCCAGTGCACATATTCTGTCTCGGGAAGGTAGTAAGCCTGGTTTAAAAGTCCAAGACGTGTATCAGTAATAAATGCATATTGCATGCAATGGAAGTTTCGAACGTGTGAGATCCCAACTTATTTGTATAACAGGTAAGCAACAAGACCCAACTAATTCCGCAATGTGGAAATATTCATCCGTATATATGCAAACAAAATAGTGGGAATGTGTCTCCATTTCCTTCGTTGCTTACCTTGATGAAAGTTTCAACCATTTGAAGCTTGGGCTTCACATTCAGCGACACAAAATGCTGTAATCCATTAATCAAAACCTGAATGTTGGAAGACACAAATTCAAACCAACCATATAAAAACTAAAACAGAATGAGTGACGGCTTAAGAAGGTTGACCAATTTATTGATCATTGTCTGCAACTCTACGTTACAAAAGAATTTGTCCCATAGCAAATTTGATACATTAAGATTCAATAGCTAGTAATGCCTGAAAATAAAATTCCGTTGAAACCAGAAAGTGGAAAACTAATTTAAACAGTGGCAAAATTTGTCATTACATAATTTAATAGTTTATTAAGATTAAATTATGTTTGCATAACTATTTAATATAATAATAATCTACTACATTAAATCAAAATCCAAACAAACATAGAAAGCACTTAAAATTGATCATATATTCAAGGAATAACCTGAAGATCTAACGACATAAGAGCTCGTCCTTCATCACTGCATCTCTTCACCCTTGAAAGTCCTTCAACAAGAGTTTCTGCCACAATTTCAAGCCCATAATCCAATAATAGGCCTTGAATCTACGCATACAGATGCAAATTTTGTTGATCAAAACTAATGTTCAAACACAAGGAATTACTTTTCTCTGTTTTATTCTATTCAACAATATAAAAGTCGACGTTTCAAATACAAGTCTATTCATTTAATAAGTTTATTTGTATGCACTTGATAACTGTCTCTCAAGATAATGAGTAACAACAATACCTCTTTACGAATTCCTCCATGAGCAAGTCTTGTTTTATAGTGCTTAAACTCCCCCAGCAACAAATCAACATATCTATCAATACAATCTACAAGTCAGAAGTGCATAAATAACGCAGCATATTTCCAAGAATAAAATTCTGAAAAAAATAGAAACATTTACCTTTACAGCCTATAATTATGTTTTCATCTCAATAATACTTGCAACAACAACCTAGCCTTTTCCTAATAAGTGGGAGGGACCATCTATACAGATAAGATTCTAGGAGATTCCACATCGACAAGTAACATGCCTAAATTAAAGAAGATAAGCGTAGGACAACCCTCACCTCATAAACTAGTTTTGTGGAGTTGAGTTAGACCCTAATCCAAATTCTAAAAGAAATGATGCCATAATGTTCCATTTTAATCATGTCTATAAACAATTCATTGACCTCTTAATTTTAATGGTTTTACCTTTTTAATCTCTTTCTACCCTCAATGATAGGTCTACCCTCCATTTGATTTATTCTCCTTATTAGGGCTTTATAGGTCTTCTCCACACAAGCACAAACAATGTCTACATCCTACCACTTTTTTTACAAATTAGGTGCTACCTCAACTTTTCTCAAATGCATTCATTACTAATCCTAACATGTCTAGCACACCATCTCATTCAAGATAGTATTCTTTCCATCACATTGATATATTCTCTTTTCGGCATTTTATCTCCCAACACTCTGTTTGATATAACATTACAAGTTTTATAGCTATATAGTAAATTTTCTCCTTAAGCTTGAAATACCTTTTTGTCACTGATGGGAATGGGAAAGAAAAGAAGGATTTTATTGAACGGGGCGAAAAGAACATGGAATAAGAGAAAAATCTCAACTTCAAGGTTTCTCCTTCACAAAGAGCTAACACTCAATTTACAAATGACAACACATCTGAATCCATCATTATATCCTTCTTCCCCTGTTTATATCTGTTAGCCCCTCTAGTTAACTAACTATTATTCTAAATTCCCATTCTCCTTATATCTTAACAGTAACACTCATCCATTTACTCGCTCCACTTAACTCCTTTGATTTTTTTACAACACTCTCAATTCCTCCATCTTGTACAATGGACCCAAGAAAGATGCTTAAGCTTGTGACATGCGAAGGTAAGATCTCCAAGTTTCACCTACTAAAAGTCACGAGCTTCCAAAGCTTGTCTCGATACCTGTAACTTTCCTCTCAATACTCTCCAACAAGGAACTATATCATCTGCAAAAAAAAGCAATGTGGCACTACCACATAATTTGATGCAAACCTATATTTATAGGAGATCTGCTGTGACACCTGGCTGTTCTCAGGTTTTTCATGTCATGACCCGTTTTTACAATTCTTTGATTGCTCTAATATCTGCAATACACACTCCCCAGTGGCCTGCCACAAAACATCTCCTGGCACTCGGATATGGTTACATTTCAATAACACCAACAGAATCAATTGCAGAAGTTACACTATTTTTCCCTAGGACTCAAATATCAAAGACTTTTATGAGATAAAACACCATTCCGCACATTCAAATCATCGAGTAGCATTCTAAATTGAAGATATCCTCACAAGGTACAAAACATGTGCTTTCACTCAGCAATTTAAGTTTTCGGGATGCTTTGTTCATGACATGGTACCAAAGCCTCTAGGACCAAGTGAACTGAATTTTGATCCTTGTTGCCCTCATTTTACCTACCTGGCTTCGCATTGACCTACCTAAAGGGCTCTTATGGGTGTTAGATATTAAACCATTTGTGTTTCCACCTATCTATATGTTTGTACATTGGACGTTTGTGGATGTTTTTATCTCAAAATTCATTAACAAACACACACAAAAAAAAACAAATGTTCATACTTAAGAACTTCATTAAAACAAGACCCCAATAGTGCAAATAAATTTTTATATGTGCATACTCCTGTGTGGCATAGTTATTTACCTTTGGTATAAAATAGCAACTACCCATACTTAATGTAATCAACTACAAGTAATACCAAGACGGAAAAAATGTCATGTAATTCAAACATAAAGATGATTCAAAAAATACAAACCCATTATGCTCCATGCCGAGCTCTTTTAATTCCCATTTACAGTTGGCAACACGATCAACATATCTGTAAAAGAATGTATAAAAATTAAAAGAACAATAAAATTTAAACTAGCTACGATGACCTTGCAATAAGAAAACATTCAAAATTAGGTTGAATTTTTGTTTCCAGAACTTATAATAAATAATAGATCGTGCTCAAAGACGTGAGGGCCTACAATTAAACAGAAGAATAAAAATAACATAATTTATGATAATTCCAGAGCACAACTGTCACCAGATATAATCCTTTCATTGTATTTTGAGATCTCTAAACATTTTTAAATAAAATTTTTCCTTTAAAATAAAGGAATCTTAAAGTTGAATGATTGATATATCTCACATAACAAAAAAAGAGTATCACTAGATATATTTGGATTTTTTTATTTTCTGCACACAAAAACTGTTAGTCAAACCACGCAATAGAAAATATTTAGTAAATTGAGTTTAATTTGGTATAATATAGCTTCCCTTCCCAATGGTTATTCAAAAACCAAAAGACCCACATTGGGGATGTCAATTTGATAGTACAAAAGTCATATATAATACCAACACTTCCAAAGCAACCTTGCAGACTTCTATTTACAATACATTTGACTTACCCATTAATGTGCAACAATAGCCTCACTGTAGTCCGATGAACATGTTCTGTAAGATCTGGTACAGCATCTACCTAAAGAAATCCTTACGTATTAAAGATTGTTGTTATCCATACTTAATCTTTTTCATATAAAAATACGTAAAAAAAAAAAAAAACTGAATCAAATAGAAGTAAACTATCAGATAAAAATATATATCCTAAATACAAAATCCAAACATAATCATCTACCAGAAGTAAACACCTTGATGTTATACGTAAAGGTATGCTTTCAAAAAGGCTTTAACAAAAGGTGGTTTTCTACAATGTCAAAGGGTCAGAACTGCAGGAAAGTGCATAGACGGGCAACCACAATACCCTTAGTTAATATCCTTTGAATATGGGAAGGACACAGAAGTTCACGACTTTCTCACTCCTTCCGAAGCCATGATAAACAGTTTCTTAAACTAAGCCACCAATGCATGCATTTTCAAAATGAATGCATTGTTACTCTTCATCTAAGTATAATAAGGCCATCCAAAAATGTATTTGTTTTACAATGAAACTCTACTCTCTATGTCATGTTTTGCAAAGAGTATTGAAAAGAGGGGAAAAGGTAGTAGACTAGCTCCCAGTTTAGCAACATAACATTGGTCCATTGCCATTACTTTCCTTCCAGACCCTCCCATCAAACATAACATTAACTGGTTTTCAACTTTATCTAATCCACAACATCAAATTTTACAAACATGTTGATGAATAGTCAACAAAGCCTTGGAATGTCTGTCAATATCAATTTCCATAATGGCGTAACCCACTAACTTAAATATTACGATTTCCACATACCAGATGAACGTAGAAATCCTCAAGTATAGTTGAATTACTTTGCAAGAGCATTGATTGGTGATGAGCTTTAGATCTATTTAGTATTCGAGCAACAAGAGATATAGTGTCAACAGCCACGCATCTTTCCTGAAACGTTAAAAGGATTTAAGTGGCATAAACATACCTTAACACAGCTTCCACAGAATGCAATACCATAAACGAAGAAAATTATCTTAATAAGCCTCCACAGAATGCAATACCATAATTAATATAAGGGGGAAATCTTTGATTAAAAACATAGTTTCATTGATAATAAGCTAGTCTGTATTTGGAGAGAAACCAAGGCCACAAACCCCACACTAGATTCACATACCAATGTGAAACTCATGTCCCATTCCTTGTCTTAGATATGGGTTGTGGACACAACTCAACAAATGTTAGCTAATAGGTTGAGGGTTTCCCCCACTCATATACTGTACATTGGCACTATCTTTAACTGATGTGAGACTTGTAGTTTTCACTATACACCCCATCAATCTAAACTATTTGTCTTGGTTAGTAGATAATATGTGGGTGGCCAGTTAATGAATATAAAATAAGCTTTGAATTCGAATGTCATGTTGGGCCAACAGGCAATTTTAGCCTGTTTTAAAAATAATAAAAAATAAATCTGTAATTTTAAAATTTAAGTAACCTTAATAAAATAATTTTAATTTTTAGATTAAGTGATTTGATATATTAATTATAACACATGTATATGTTTTAATAAAATAATATTACTTTTCTTTTTTTAAACATAATTATTATTTTAAAAACGAACCGACCCATTAACATACTGGCCAGACTAGCCTAAGCCCTTATGGTTCGCAAGCTAAATGAGCATAGCTAAAAATGGTCTAGTTCAATTTAGGTCATGTTTCTCTGGCTTGGTCCATTAGGCCATGCCTGTTTTGACACCTTTAGCTTTGATGTTGTCTAAGAATATGGATTGCCTAACTCAATCCCAAAAGCTAGTTTATATTGCAGGTTGCATCAATGGTCCTAAGCGGGTCAAGTAACAATCAAAGAATTTGATTCCTAGAGGGACAATTGCTGAGGAAATACTTGAATAGAATCCTAACATTCACACACCCACATGTCCATGAGTGAACATTGCAGTGCCAGCATGACCACCTCATTTGCACCTGACACATGATAGAAAGCTCTTATACCAATTGATAATATAGAAGGGTTGTTTGTAATTGTGTGATTGGTACAAACTTGAGTACTCTTATTTATAATGAAGAGATACAATAATGAGGAACAAAATCAATACCTAACGATGGGAAATATTTCCCTATCAAATTATATTATATTTCTTTGTTTAATGTAATCAAATCATATCTCTACCACTCCCCTCAAGCTAGAGTATATATGTCATATGAGTCAAGCTTGTTACAAATACTATCAGCATTAGAGCCCTTAAGAGATTTAGTGAACGTGTTTGCAAGTTGGTCATTCGAGTTAACAAAGTCAATAATGATTTCTCATGAGAGCACTTTCTCTCTCACAAGACGATAGCCAATCTTTGTGTTTGGTTCAGTCATGGAAAGCTGCATTTGGAGCAATGTGAATAACTTTTGACAACCGCATGAGTTTGATACCTAGAGTGTCTCCAAATTTTAATTCTTGGAGGAGTTGCCTAAGCCATGTATTTCACAAGGAGCTACTAGCATGACATTGTATAAAGCATGGACATGTTACAAAACTTCCATTTTCATGCATTAGCGGCAAATTTGACATGAATGCGACAGCAACACAATATCTAACTCGACCCAACAATTTGGCCACACCCACTCTCTCAATACAAAGAGACAGACAACAAACAGCACGTTCCACTCTCTTGACACGACAAGACAAACACCTTGTTTTCTTTCTTCACCAATGTGTGATGTTCTCCTTCACAAATGCTCCCAATCAAACCAGCCACCATCGGACATTGAACCACCATGCCATCATGGTTGATACACACCATGTTTGCTTCCTTCTTCACAAACGCACACCATCAAACCACCATGTCATCACAGTTGATACTCATTTTTGTTGCTAAACACTAGAAACACTGAAGGCTACAAACTTATGAAGGAGATGGTGGAGAAGAATAATAGTCGTTCTACATGGGATAATCAATATTCCTCTTTGCATGGTCCTGTCCTTGAGAACAAGGATTCCAAATATGCAAACCCATAAAGAAATGACAAAAGAAATTGTCTAGTTGTTCCACTCCTTGGCATACTTTTGGATATGCTCACAATTACTTGTTCCAATACTGTCTAAAGAAAATCTTTAGTTTATAGAGAGAGAAAAAATGTTAATAAGATATTTCTTCACATACGATTTTAAACATATTATATTCTGACAAAATTATTAGAAGTTACAATTTTTTAAAATCTTCCCTCTTAAGTGTCTTTTGATGTGTTAATATAGGAATAAAGACCTATAGCATATTTTCTCATTTTTCTAAAATAATTATGGAATTTGTTATTCTACACTCTCATTTCTATTCTACACTAAATGTGTATTAATTATTTTTTTAACTAAAGAATATAGATAAATTATTGTTGATATAAATATATAAATCTTATTTTTCATATTTGATCCTATTTAATGTTTTGTCACATTGAATAGTTTCAATAAATATTATATGTGTGTTGCGTCTTGTGCCCTATCATTTTTAATTTAGTTGTCCTCAAGTTCATGTCCATGTCACTCTTGTGTCAGTGTCTAAGTTTGTGCTTCATAGTTTAGGTTCAGGATCCAGAAATTATATGTTGCTTATTGCTCTTCCAGGAGATCAAGTTTCCACCAACGAGAACACAATATCCAAAATATGGACTTCTTGTCTAATGGTAATCCTGCTCAATCAGTGTCAAAGTAACAAACAATTTTGGAATTACCTTTTCCATCGTATACTAACACAAATTGGTGCTTTGTTTAGGTATCAAAGGATATGCATGGCAACTTTCCAATGACTATCACACAGATCCTTCAGGAAATGGCTAACCACAGTACAAAATTAATGTTTGACCGAGTGACAGTTAGGTAATGAAGTTTTTGTACTAGACGAAGATATCTTCTAGGGTCTTTCAATGGCTTCTGCAAGCCCGTATGAAGCTTCACAGTAGGATCCATAGGCGTGTTGCTTGGGTGACAATCAAGCATACCAGATTCGGTAAGGATGCCTAATATTTTCACTATGAATGACCATGTTAAAGGACAACTTCAATGTCCAGGAAGTACCTGAGAGTGGACCTAGGTCCTTAGTTTGAAATCTACTATGGAGATGAGACTTGAGATGAAGGATCTCGTCAGAATCATTGTGAGTGATGATGATAGATGCAAAGTCCATATGAAGAATGGAGGTAAAAGAATGAGTGCTCAACTTCACAATGAGTCATAGGGATGTGAAACAACCAACCCATGTGCAAAAAGATTGCTTCAAACCATAGAGTGGCGAACAAGTTGACAGTTGCTGGAGACTACAAAATTGGGTGGCTGAAAGTCTTTGTAACAGAATCAAGCAGCAGATTTGGGGAAATCACCCCTTTTCAATACACATATAAGAGGAAAAATAAAATAGCGAAATAAGTGGGATTGAGAACGTGAATTGAGGAAATTATTAAAGAGAACGAGAATATAAATATAGGAATAAGAGAGCAGTAGAGGCAGATTAGGAGTGAGTGAGAAAATAAGGAGAGAATTGGCCTCTCGAAAGCCAAATATCTTCCATGTATTGTTTTCCCTAGTAATTCGTATTTCAATAAAGATGAATCAATTCCTTCCCTAAACAGGGGAATTGTTCTTCTATGTTTACTGTTCCTTTTCTATATTTGCTATTCCTATCTTGGAAATCTTACAGTCTTCTTGCAGCTCACCAGAAAGAAGACCAGTTTTGTGTCCAATTGATGAAGAAGCCAATGACAAATGACAACCACAGTAAGAAAAGGGCGAAGAAAGCTGATTTTGGCTACCAAGGAAGTGCCCCCATAATCAAGTCCAAAAATTTGAGTATAAAAAAACACAGCACGCAGCATCAACCGCCACCACCGCCTAACAACACAACCAGAGAAGAAACAAGAGATGATGCACACAGCAACAAAGAAGCAAAAGGGACAGGAGTGAAGCAGCAATAGTGAAGACAGAGGGAAGTGTGTTCAGCGAGATAGGAAAGAGAGGGTCAGGAAAGGGTTGGGCACAAAGGAAGAGAGAAGAACCCAAGCTCAGGCAGAAAGAATTGACTATGGCTTAGGCATGACAATTAGGGAATGAAATATGCAGAAATTGGGTTTTCTTGTAAACCACGTACTGCAGCACAACCTGTTGGATTTGAACCAGTGGTATGTTTTTTGCACACCACGCCATCCATCTAATGTGTTGGAGCGATGATCCAGACCACTTCACATGTGCCTGCAATCCAGCTTGAGAGAAACGGAGGAGGATAAAACTCAGTATGCGGAATTGTTAGCACTGATTATCTACCATATGATAGCCAAATGTATTAACGTGGTGGATAAGATGCAAGATGAAATCTGGGTTCCAGTTCCTCTAAAGCGAGGGGATGTACTTTATAAGATAAAGTGCACTTACAGTATGGTAATGGATTGTAATAAAACAAAAGTATATGTATAACAACAAACTCTTTAAACTTGTTACAATCTCAATTATTGTTTTTTTTTTACCATAAAACTATTAGTACATTTTGTCCTCTGAAGTGTATTCCCCTCAATTTAGAGAATCCAAAGCAACATATCTGCTCAATCAAATTTGAGTATAATATTATTTCTGGGCCAAAATTCAGAAAACAGTAATTTCCACTCATATCCTTAGGGAATTTTCTAAACTATCATAGCAGAAAAAATTCAATCAATAATGCCATGTTGCTAATAAACATTGAAAGAAATTCATAGTAGAAGGCATCACAACTCTAGTCATGTGGAAAAAAAAAATACAAAGCACGTGAGAATTGTTTTTCCAAGAATAAAAATTCACACAAATACCGTGAGACCCAAAGAAGTCCCTGAGGAATGACCAAAATTCGTATTGGGCGGGTTTGTAGGTGTCAATTCTGTATGTGCAAATGAAGAGGTCAAAGATGATGGTGAAGCCGATTGAGACTTAATCCACTCTTCACAATCTTGGTTTACTCTGGATAAAGCTGTTCTCAAGCGATCTGCATGTCACAATTGAACTCAATCACTAATAACTAATCAACTCAAAATTGGATTTGGCTACCGATGTCTTTAATATTTAATTCACTATTTCACTTACAATTAAGAGAGTTAGTTGAGCTTTTTCCACTTGAACTAGCGTTTTGCTGACCAAATGTTTCATATATATTATAGAAAAATATTTCAAACAATTGGCATATTCCCTGCATTAATATACTGAATGAGTAAAAAATAATTTAGAGGAAAAAAACAACCGCAAGCTTGTATCTGTAACGTATAAAGAAAAGAGGTAGAGGGTGGGTAATTTACAGCTAGCCCATTTAAGGAAGAAATGACTAACCTTAAAGAACTCAACATTTACCACTTCCAATTTCTGCATAAGCCTTGCATATTTATCCATAGACCTTACATTTTAACACATATTTGTTAAATCCATTAATAGTGATAATAATACTAATAAAGCTGGATGGTGGAAGGTAACCGGTTTTTCTAATACAAAATGTAAAGCAACTCACTTTAAAAGACATAGAGAAGATCCAGTTTGTGTTGTATTCTCTTCATCATTACATGTGAAGAAAGAGTTCTTGAATGATGGGGTTTAGAACTTCGACTTGGTAGTTGGCTGTCTTCATCAATGAAGTCAGCAAGAAGATCCTCATTTTCATCTTCTGAAACAGAATTGGCACCATTTATGTGATTGGAATCGTTCTTTCTGGGTGTTCTATCATCATGAAAGTATTTGGTTGAACTTCCATCAGATTCACCACGAACTGATCCATTAGGTTGGGAGTAACCATGACCTTCATTGGAGGTTGGTAATTTTTGCAAGAAAGGGTTTCCACTTTTGATCCAGTGAGAAAACCCATTTTTCCTTGCACCAGTGTGAACCATATTCACCGACTTATGGGAATGGAATGCACCGACATTAATTGATTTGCCACTGGATAAAGAAATCAAGGGTGCACCATCACCAATAAGTCCTGCAAAACTGATCATTTGTACTGTTTCTAGAGGTAATTTTAGCCAAGTCTCTTTCTCCATAACCATTTTTAGTGCCTAAAATGAGGAAAATACTCATTTAATCATTTATCCAAGACTATAGAATACGGACATTGGTCAGATGCATTGCTTGGCATATCAACAAGCCCAAAAAACAATTTAGCAATTACATAACTAATTATTCAGCACCATAAATTCAGAAAGCCCAAAGAAAAAAAAATGCAATGAATTATTTAATTTATTCCCAGTAATGAATTATCTAGCTTTTGCATTTTGCAATAGTTTCAGCAAACTAAAGCATTCTTACTTTTCCACACAAAAATAGCAAAGCAATTTCCACTTTCCAGGAGTGCAGAAAATCAACAGAACCACAAATGACATAACTGACATGTTACATCTCGAAACAAAATAATATTGTGGATGTTTCTGGATCTAAACATACATTTCTCTAATTTGGATTATCTTCTGTTACAATTAAGATTAATTAGACAAGCACACAATGGAAATGCACCTAGAAAGAACAACAGAAGTCAATAAATTTAAGATTTATGAACAAAATTATTACATCAATGTTAATCTCAATGATAGCCGGAACACTCACCATGCACACATAGGACATAAGAAATGACAATGCATTTTACGTATCAAACAAGACTCAAAGGAACTACATAAGAAAACACAATCAACAGTATATGACTCTAACATCCATGAGAATGAGAACCCTTAAAGGTCACTTACATGCACATTTTGCCGATGAAAAGTTGTGAAATAGTTTTCACAAACAGCCTTTAACTTCTGCCTAAATTCAACTGCTTCAATTCCGCAAAAGGCTTCCCCAATCAAAATAAAGACACTGAGTTCTTCATAATTTTTCAAGAATTGATGAATACTAGCGGTACAAACTGTAGCAGAAGAAAGCAAAACGGACACACGACTTGCAGTGAGATGCCACAAATTCCTTCGCCCTCTTTGAAGGGTCTGTGACACAAATGTTGTAGCTTCTTTTCGAAGGTGGTACCAAGGGGATTCAATGCTTAATGTTGCACTGTCCTCCTTTCCAGACTCCTTAATTGGATCATGAGAATCACTGTATGGTGAACCACTAGTTTCAGTCAGTGAGCTCATTGTTGCAGATTCCTCCCTAGAAGATGAACCATGTAATATATCTCCAGAACTAGACAAAGAATTGTTGCAGGCTCTTACATCTGAATCAACTTCCTGAGCCTCACCTGGACTACAGGAAATTTCTTCATTGCACTTATTTGAATTTTCTACTGTGTCCTGAAATTAAAATCAATCATATGTATGAGGTTGAGGAACATATATCAACAACTATAGGACCCATAAGCATAAATATAATTTTTTCCCCGGCCTCTAGATGGAATACGTATTGAAATGCTAAATGTTTGTGAGAAGAGTACTCACTTTATCACAAACTGGTGATTTACTCAATCCATCCAACAAAACCAAATCAAGAATCTCTCCAACTTACATATTGACTTGTTGAATGAGATCTTTCAGGATAGTACGAAATTTAAAACTAGGAACTAAGCAATTTAGTGGAAAACAAAGAATGACTTCTCTAACCAATGCAGGGAAAATAATAAAAATTTAAAAGCCATGATTGACCTAGTAGTAGTCCACATGACTTTTCTTTAGATGAAGAAGTCCACGTGAATACTAGAATGCACAAAGCAGAGGGCGAAAAGGCATAATAAATGGAAAAAGATATACGTTTAATTGCCCAAGAGGAACCAGAAATTACCTTTTTTTCTAGCTGAAAATCCATAATTTCATGGTATGAACACATAAGATCAAATAGAACAGCAAGCGTTCTTAATAAGCATTGCCTGAACTTTGAATCAGGTATTCTGAGGCATAGATCGCTGTAAGTGAGCCTGGAATTGAAATGACAATTATGAAGCCAATCCAACATAAAATACTCATACTAATAATCATTAAAGGATGATAAATGTGCTTGCAGAAGAAGAAATACCTACTATTTTGCAAAAGTTCCTCCTCGTCCTACAAAAAAAAAAAAGTGTAAACATATTAATTGAATGAGTTCTTCAAAATTTTGGCTGGAAGAGAGAAATAATAGTCCTTCAAATCAACCGAACTAGTATTTAACATGAATCAATTGCTATGATCAATATTTTGTTGTAAATAGCATATTATCAGCATAAAAATATCCTCAATATCTTCATATTGATTAGAAGAAAATATATTTAGAATCTTCTGATTCATTTCAGCATATTTTAATTTCCTTATTTTAAATAGTTTGATAGTTACAAATAGAGGTGATGAAAATGTAATTAGTTTCACAGTTATCAATATAAAAAAAGTATTTCCCTACATAATTCGTTGGTATTAGATCCCCCAATCTTGGGAGTCCCAATTTCGTTGCCACTTAAACAGTTGTCTCTACCATTGTCCACTGCCGTTGAGGTCAGTGGTGGGCCAAAACAGTGCGCTCCATCACACACCAGCACCAATATTGGCCCTTGTAGCCCACGTACTTCGCTCCAACAAAGCTCACCACCGTAGAAAAGGTCATTGGGACCTCATGAGCCCATTCCAAAAGATGGTGACATCCCATTTGGATTCCATTTTAGTAGATATGACTTCTGTTATTCTTTTGCAAAACGGGCCCTCTCTTTTTTGTGTTTTTAAGTGAAATTCATCCCTTGGGCTCCTAATGATCTTCCAAATGTAGTGGGTTCCTACTGCTTCCAAATGTGGTGGTCCCTGCTGCTTTGAAGGTAGGAATCAAATGCAGCAGAGCCAATACATATTCTCCTGCAAAGATCAAGATTAGACCATATTGATGGTGGAGGACCTGGGTCAAATGACTCTAATTTTGGGATTTGGTACAACGTAGATTAACTGCTCATGACCTAGTTGTGGCATTCCATGGTTCCTAACAACATAGTTAACATAACAATTTACACCGTAAAATCATCCAATTCTACAAGCTTGTCCAGCTTGTACAGTGTCTCCGATTCAAATCTCACATGTGATCGTGACATAGCAAAATCATACGGATTGTTGAGCAAAATTGCAGAAAAGTGTGGATTAGCGTTTTTTCTTATGTTTTCCACTGCATCAGTTCACCTTCTTGTTTCATGTGTTTTCCGCTGCATCAATTCACCTTGTTCCATGTGTTTTCTGCTGCACCAATTCACCTTCTTGGGTCAATGGGTTTTCAATTAAAATAAAACCCAACGCCAATTAAAAATTAAGGCATAATGAATGTTTTTCATTTAAATGTAAAATTAATAAATTTAGAAAGCCGAATTGATTCACTTAAGTATGTCTCTTCTCCACCTTACAAAAAAGATATCAGAGGAAAGAACTAACTTTGGCTTCGAAGTAAGAAGAGTTGTCTAAAACGATAGTGAGGATCCCTGAGAATAATTGTGAGGAGGTAAGTGTTATTGAGCATTTACCCATTGCATTGAGAAAGAGAAAAAGATTGTGTTAAATATCTTATTTCTCAACACGTTTGCAGTGACAATCTCTCTAATAAACACTAAAGCTTTAATATTGTCATTGATGCCACAGAAATTCTCACATCAGCTCAAGAAGCCATGAAAAATGAATATTGGACTCAAGTCATGAGAGAGGAGATGACTGCACTAGAAAGAAACAAAATATAAAAGATTGTAGACAAACCAAGAGATAAAAGGGTTGTGGGTAGAAATGGATATTTACAGTGAAATATAAGGCAGATGGGACAATAGACACATAAAGTCAGGTTTGGTTGCAAAGGAATACATTGAAACTTATGGAATTGAATATGAGAAAATATTTACTCCAGTGGCAAAGATAAATACAATTCAAGTCGTTCTTACTTTGACAACTCATTTTGGTTAGGACTTGCACAAGTTGGATGTGAATAACGCCTTTCTTCATGAACTTTCTTTAGAAGAAGTGCACATGGAGATTACTCCAAGATTTAAAACTCACAGTGGAAAAAACAAGGTATGCCTCTTAAGGAAGACTTTAATAGTCTGAAGCAATCCAAGAACATGGTTTGGGAGATTTACAAAATTTCCATGGCAGGAAGAGAGAAATAATAGTCCTTCAATTCAACTGAACTAATATTTAAGGTGAATCAATTGCTATGATCATTGTTATTGTCTTATGCCCTCAAATATCAATAAATATGGGCCCTTGTCCTACTCTTAACCCATTCCAAGGAATTACTGTAATCCTCCCTTGGACCAATATAAGTAAACCAAGAATAACACGCTAAGCTTAAGTAGCATTTACATATGCTTATATAAAATTGAAAGTGGTAATAATACAACGCCAATTACAGACATAAATTACATAGAAGAATGAACAGAAGTCCCACACTCAATTTTATTTGCATGTCAATTAGGGAAAATATACTATTAACTCACCCAACTCCTAAACAACTTCTAATCCATATAGTACTGAAGATGAGTTAGGCAAGAAAACGATTGCATACCTCATGCACAACAGCCTTTAATACAGAGTGTGTTTCTGATATAACTTCTTGCATGAAGAAACTCTGTATCTTTTCAGCAAGACCAGCAGTATCCCCTATTAATGCATATGCATCAATTACCTGTATCACCTCATTAGATTAACATCATTTATAATACATTTCCAATAGCAAATATCTGCAGGCTCACAGACAGTAAAGTGGGGACAGTAAGTCATTAAACATTGGTGGTATTTTTTTTTTATAAAAATTGCAAGAGAAGAAGAAATATAGAAAAGTCAAATCAAGAAAGAATGGCGGAAAACTAATTAAGAAAAAAGGGGGAAAAAACTAAATATATGATCATCAAACATCACGCCAATTTGTTTGTAGATCTAACAAAGACCTGTAGTTCAACACCTCAATGAAGCTTGGTAACAAACTACTTGACCCCAAATGAACTCCAAAGACAACACTAGACCAATGAAAATCCTAGCATTTCTTCCAGCCACATGCAACAAACAACCACAAATTGAGAATACCACCAAAGCCTTTTAGCATCTCAGGTATCAAAACCTCATAACAGAAAAAAGAACTTCAGGAGAACCATGTGGCAAACCCAATCTTCAACAACATCAAACAAATTATTACAAAGATGGGAAATTGCTGATAGTTGCAAACGCAATATGGCAAGCAATGTTTAGAACATGATCTTCAGAAATGAATTTTCAGATATTGGTACCAATTAACAGCGTTAAATAAAAACTTGAAAACTAGCTAAGCTGAGCCTTCAAAATCAAAAACCACGGATGAAAACTATGACCATATCTTTGAGAATATGCTAACATACTCAAGTACAATAACATTCATTTAATGAAAAGTAAACAGCAATATATTGTAGATTAATTGTGAAACTCGATATCTGGATAACCAGGCACACTTGGGAAATTTTAAAATTTGTGTCTGGAAAAAAATCTAAAAACTAGAAAATTAGGAAAAACAAATTAGGACAAATCAGTGTTTTAGTAAAAATTAGATCAGTAAAACTCTCATACATAATTTGGTTTATTTAATTAGTTTTCCTAGATAAAGCTTTCATCAAGTCTCTTCCCTTCATTCCTTTTGTATGAATTTCCCCCCCCAAAAAAAAAAAGAAGATTAAACATCACCAGCATTCACCTAACATTCCATAAACATTAAACTAACTCAGCTACTGAGTTTAATTTCAACTTGTTCAACTTGATAGAGATTCGTGAAATTAGTTTTATAGTAGTTTTTAATTGCCACGTGCCCCCTTTGAAACAGACACAAAACAAACAAGTATTTATGCTCCTTACCAATTCTAGACACCAAATACTCAACACTAGCCACATACGAATAGAAAGCAAAGAAACATACGGCAAAAAATAATAGAAACTCACTGTTATATAGCCATCTTCCTTGAATTCTTGACATACTCCTAATAAAAGAGCATCCAGCTTCTGCAAAGTTCTTCCGAGCCAAACCTGGCATTAATAATACAATGAAGAAACCGTAAACAATTAAATATACAAATACTTGCATTGTCATCAGGAATATATTGGGTAACATAGGAAATAATGAATTTAATTAGAAGTTCTTAAAAATGCAAGGAAAATTTTAAGAATAAATCATCTAAATCCTTCCTAGAAGTTATTCAAAATTCACCTCCACACCACGACTCATTTCTTGTATTGCTGAAAGCTCTGACAAACTATCTAAGAGTTGCAAATACTCAGATAGAACTTGAAAAGCCTGCATAATGATCAAATAAAAAAATGAGCATCTTAGAATATGGCCTTACATCTAAGAACAAAAAAACAAAAAATTAGAAACATGAGTAACTTGTGATTAATTGACCACAATATATATGTTAATATATATTATTAGAGTATGTACTTAGCTATACTGTATATGTAAAAACTGTACTAGTGGTCAGAGCTGTTAACTATTGCTAACAGCTACCTCATGTAACTTTTTCAGTAAAGGCAATTACTTATCTCTTACGTTGTAAGTAGTTAGCTATAAATACATCTGTGCACTTCTCTTTTCGAAGGTTCATAAAATGAATACCATTCAGTTTGTTAAACAGCTCTCTCTTGTTCAGTTCAATTTACATGGTAGTGACTCTTCTCTCTTCGTGACATCAATCTCAAGTTGTTTTTTTTCTCTGGTATTTGTTTGTGACAATCATTGCAAGCTTTAGCACTCTAATTCAACAGCTTACTACTAATCTCCTTGCAGCTTTTCCTGTCAAACAACTTGGTTCTCTTTAACAACCACCTCATGTAATCTTTTCAGACAAGGCTGTTTAGCTATCTCTTTTGTTGTAAGTACTTAGCTATAAATACATGTGTACGATTCTCTTTTCAATAGGTTACTAAAATGAGTACCATTCAGTTTGTTATACAGTTCTCGCTTGTTCAGTTCATTTTACTGACACACACAGACACATATATATATATAGAGAGAGAGAGAGAGTGAGAGAGGTTCACCTTCCAGTAATTCCCTTCCTCTACAAGGGATTCAAGTGTTGATTGCATGTTCAAAGCACGTTGAAGTTCAATCAAGGTTGGAAGCATGTCCTATGGATGGAAATACAAGAAAGAATTTACCACAAGTAGTAAGGCCTTAGTGTAAGCATACATTACATACACCCCCTACCCCAAAAGATGGGGGGAGTTATGTATCCAAGACTAAACTACTTTATATGCCCAGTTGTGAATACCAAAAAATCAATTTTCAGCATAATGAAATAAAATCGTGAGAAAACGGGAAAAGGCATTACAAGAAACTAAGGCTAGTTTGTACACAAAGAGTACACAAAGAGACAGAAATACCAGAAGAGCTTGTTTCTTTTTGGAATAAGAATTCACAATCAGATCCCTTGAAACCTCATTCATAGACGATGTCAGGTGTCTTCTTCCATTCTGCAAAGCATCAAAAAGAATGCAGTAAGAGCAAGATAGATCAAAAAGTAGGTATCAGCTCCTTAAGAGTTATGATCTTACCATACAGATGACATTTGCAATTCTTAAGTCCTTCTCCAATTCTCTGACCAAATTCATCCCCTTCACTGGCCAAAAGTAAGTATCAGTTCCTAATTCTAAAATTTCTAAAAAATAAATAAAAATAAAAGTGATCCAGAAATGTGAAGTTGGCAACAGCAGTAAAGTTGCATCAACCAAACTTCTTGGTGTCTCAATGAATTGAAACCAAAATTATTCATTATTTACACTAAAAACAAAACAGCATTCTTCAAACAACACCAAAGAGAAACCTATTTTAATTTGTATTGAGAGGCTGATAATTATTTTATAATAACAATTAGAACTTTCAATTGGGCTCAGCCCACAGGACTTAGACCCTAACCCACATGGCCCAGAGCCAAAAATGTCCACGGGACCAAAATGCCCACATAAAAGGCCCAAAGGGCCAAAATGCCCACTAACGCCCTATGGGCGAGGCCCAAACCATGGGCCATTTTTTAAAGTAAAAAAATCTTATCTAAAATCAAAATGACAAAAAAAACACATTTACCTAAAAAATCTTTATACATATGAAAAGCATTTACTCAATCCAAATCCTAACCCAGGTCAGTATGGGCAAGGTCAAGTTGGGCTTAGGTCAAGTTAGGGCAGGTTAGGACCATATCAAGCTGCTCAAGATGGACTCAGTTCAAGTCGGTCAGGTTGGGACCATGCCAAGTTGGTCGAGATTGACCCAAGTCAAGCCAAGTCAGGTTGGGTCCAAGTCAAGTCAAGTCGGGTCGAGTTAGGTCGAGCGGGGTCTAGTTTAAGCCAATTTAGATATAAGACAAGCTCGACTTAGGTCAGGGCAAGTTGGGTTGGATCATGTCGAGTGAAGTCAAGTCGAGCCAAACCCAGGTCTGTATGGGCAAAGTTGGGTCAAGTCAGGACCATGTCAAGTTGGCCAGCCCAAGTCTATGTTAGACCGAATCAGGTCAAGCCAAGTTGGGTCAGGCCTACATTATGCTAAGTTGAGTCAGACCCATGTTAGGCTGAGTTCAAATTGGGTCATGCCATGTCCAATTGAGACAAGTCTGGCCTAGATCAGATCAACATTGAACAATGTTAGGTCAGTCCCAAGTTAGTTTGAATCGGGTCAGGCCTAGGTCGAGTTGGATTGACCTACTCAAGCTGGACCAATGTTAGGGCAAGTTGGCACCCAGGTCAGACCAAATCGGGTCAGGCCCAGATCAAATTAAGCCCCAGCCATGAAAGGTCAGGTCAAGCCCAGTCCATGTCATACAAGATTAAGTCAGGTCAAATCCAAGTTAGGTTAGATTGAGTTGGGCCTAATCATGGGTTGGACCAAATTAGGGTGGCTTGGACTAGGCCCAAGTCAGGTTGAATTGGGTTGGGTCTAACCTAGGTCAAGATGGTATTAAGTCAAATTGAGCCCAAGTCAATTTCAATCGGGCCCAAGCGAACCCATGTTAAGTTGGGTTGGGCCTAGCTCAAGTCAAGATGAGTTGAATAGAGTAGAGCTCAAGTCAAGCTTGGTCAGATTGAAATCAGCTCAAGTGAGGTCACAACAAGTTGACCCAGGCCGTTGTGTGTTAGGTTGGGTCCAAGTTAGGAAAAGTCAAGTTGAGCCCAAGTTAGGTTGGATCAAGCTAGACCCTAGCAAGTAGTATTGGACACCAACCTTGCATTTAAGTTGCAAATAATAAGAATTAATTAATGATCAATTTACAAATAATATAAAACATTTAGGAATCAATATGCAATTTACAATATTTTTAAGTACTTGTGCAATTCTGAAAAGTATTTAGGAGTTCATTAAAGTCTTACTTTAATGTTGTAGTGGGTCAACCCCACTTTGCCCCAAACCCTAACCCATTTTTACATGGAGGCTTTGGGGACTAGGGCTTCTTTAACCCACTCATTTAGTGGGTCAATAAAAGTAGGCTTATTTTAGGAGTGGGTTGAGATCGATCCATAAGTCATGGGTCAAATTGACAACTCTAATAATAATATAACAAATTATTCATATACCCCCTATGGTTCTTCAAAATTCACACAATATCCTCGCCTTATTAACTTTAGAATAACTCCCTTACGGATACAAAGTGTAATGTATTTCTCGTGTAACGACAAGGTGTGTCAATGTCATATACTTCAAACAACTATGGGTTTACTAAAAGGGGAAAAAAGGGGAGGTATAGTACAAATTTCAAAGAAAACACAAGGGGTGTTGGTGTAATTTTATCATAACAATAATGTTGACCAGGCAATAAAAATTAGACAACCTTGTAATAAGCAAGTAAAAGTTGTGCACAGCAGAGAACAAATGCTAAACAAAATATCTAACATACATGACCTCGAGGAGGTATAGCCAATTCTCTTAGTTCACATCTTCAACTTACCCATTACTTCATGATGCTCCATAACATGGCGAGATAAATGTTCAGCCACTCTATCCAGTTGTACCAATCTAAGGGCAGCCTACATGACAAATTGCAAGACCAAATATCTTATATAAGAGTATTTATAGCATGTAGCAGGATAATACAAACCTGATTCAATCAACTAACAAATTTCAAACTGCTAACATAATGGTGAGATTTGTTGAAACCACAACGAAAATTAGATTATTTTAATAATTGATTATGATCAGAATCGGATTTTTATTTAGATAAGTTTGCTCAAAGTGATTTGAAGATAATTAATTTTCTTTGGAAGCAAAGTAAAATCAGCTTTTAGATAAGAAAAAGAGTATTATGAAGTTGAAAAGGGAAAAAAAACTATTAAAAAATAATCACAAGCTATAAATTTTTAGATTCAAAAGAACAACTTACTTTTTCCAAAATAAAAGTTTATTTACAAATTTAAGTTATTATTCCAAACATGCTTATTCTCAAACAGCTCTTTTAAAAGGAAAACAGTTGAAATATACCATTCCGCTGTCCAAAACATGCTCTTAAGGGTCTGTAGTTATTGATTAAGTAAGCAGTTCGTAACTATGTAGTACGCACATTGGGACACTTATAATCTCTAAATTGCAGGACACGGGAGCACGGATATACATACATACATACACCTATATATATATAGACACGCACATATTGAACACCATTATGAATTATTTAAATTGACAATCAAGATATATATTTTCAAAATCATCTAAAAAAAAGTTAGTCAAATATAACAATTTGAACATATTGTAACCTAATACAAAAATGGATCTAACCCATCTATCAAAAGTCCAAGAACTTAAAAGATGATCTAATTCAAACATTTCACCCCCTTCTTGACCATTATCATTGAAAAAGACATCATAGCCAGGATTCATCAAAAGACAAACATTTCAAAGAATTCCACATTATATGAAGATATGACACGAGAATAAATAAAAATGTTCCTAATAATACATATATAATCTAAATATCTCTAATTATATAGGATTTGCTCCTCATTTCTATAATTATAATATAAACTTACACAATAAGTTTATTTGTTTTTAACTTGTTAAAAAAATCAACGTGTCTGTCCTCATTAACATTGTGTCAAGGCCATGTCAGAGACCCAAAAATACGTTTTATAAATTGAACACTTCAGCAGAATGTCCGAAAGGTGTCAGACATAGAAACATGCCTTTAAAGAGGCAAGTCCGAGCTAGCTCCACTGATGGAATATTGGTTTAGTCCCATTGCTCAATTGTAAAGTAACTTTGGCAACGGCATTGGACTTGCTCTTAAGTGCAAGAGATCACAAATTGCAATGAATGTTATGAAACACTGATACTTTAATTTATTTCATGTATTTGTATCTGATACTAATACTCCTGAATATTACACCATACTTATTGGAGAAATACCTGGTCCTTAAAATTATGAAAAGTTAATACAACTAAATGAGACATATAAGCATGTATAATAATATAGAAACAAGGAACCATTAATGAACCAAAATGGAAAATTGTTCTCTTTATATAAATATAAAGAAAACAATGAGATTAATAGATTTGAAACTCAAGGATAATTCAGATGAAAGCGTGAGTGTGTGTATTCACTCAGCAGGAAATTATGTATATATATAAATAAAGAATGTTGCAGAGGAAAAGATAAAAAGAAGTTACAGTGAGTACAGCTACTTCCCATAAAAGTACAAAATAAACACAGATAGAGTGGGCTTCAAGAAGCTAGTAATCAGATAACATTTTATTTTCTTACAGATAGTACTATTCCCATTAGTAAATAATAGGAAGCAATTTATGATGCAATAATTTATAATTTTCTCAGTTATGTCTGATATGATAAGTATATTCTTAATTTAGATTTGCATAATTGCAACTATATTTTCTTTGTAATATATGTCTTTATTATGTTTTATGAAATTTTACACATATCAAAATATGCATTTTCATGCATTGTATCCTATACACTTTTTAGATATTATATTGTCCCATCAGATACTATAGTATTTGATACACATTTCGTATCTGTACATCATAGAATAGGTGCAAGAGATGAGCAACAAAGCTAATGACATTTTTAGTTTTAATAAATAAAAAGGAATCTTGATGATAAATTTTATCAGTTACAATCATAGAAAAATTAATGAGTTTCTACTTTCTTTAAGCTCATAAATAATACAATGGATACAACTATTTTTTGTTAAGTAGAAGAATGGCTAAGTAGAACTAAGAAAACTTTAACTTTAAAGAAAACAAATTAAAAAATATTTTATCTGTTATCAAGATTGAGTCACATGAACCACACCTGTTTTTCAAAATATGTTAGCTCACCCTCATCAGCTGGAACATGCTCTAAAATATGCTTAATTGGATCAAAGTCCTGCATAAAAGCATTCAAAAGAATCCATTCACCTCCACAATTCATGGTGATCAAATATGGGTAATACAAAATTTCATTGAAGTTATTAAGTTACTAACAGCTATAGTGAGGCATTTAAGCTCAAAAACTTGCTATAAATACATGTATACCTTGATATCAATTTAACAATAACAGATTTTTTTTCATTTCCATTCCTTGAAGTCTTGAACTCATTAGAGGGCACAAAAAAATAGTTTTTCCTCTGTATATTTGTAGCACAATTTTAATGTAACTGAATTTTTCCTTATCTTTCATACTGGGTGATATTGGGCAAGAAAATTTTAGATTATAGGAATATTTCTAATATTCAGGTGAAATTTATATCAATAGTACTATTTTTCATACTGGGTTTTATTAATGGCACATTCCTATAATCAGTATAAACATTAAGATATTAAAAATACAGAACTTGTTAAATAGTAGTATAGTAAAGAAGAAGCTGTATAAGAAAAAATTAAGAGAAAAGAGTGGGTCAATTGTGTCTCTTCTGAAAATGAGCCAAAAGAACAAAACAATAAAAAAATAAAGAAAACATCAATTACTAATGGATATGGATTCCCATCACCCAAAGTTCGAATTCTAAATAAATGGATATTCAAATATTAATTAAAAAAATCGAGGAACAAGTTCATATGTATAAAAACTTTGTAATATGAAGAGCTATATCAGTGATCGGTCTAAGGATACAAAACTAATCCTTACTGAGAAGTTATATGCTCTCAACTGTTAGCAACCATCCCAAGGTCTCCTGGCACAAGCAATTATTTGGAAACTTCCAAAAGATAAAATTTTCTGCCATCTCTCAATAAACATAAACAAACAAAAAGGTTTCTCCCCGGATTGAGCAACAAAACCTCCATAAGTAAATAGTTTCTGTCATTCAACACAAAGGAAGTTGCAAGAAAAATCAGTACGAAATTGAAACAGGAGTGATATAGAAAGTAACACCTCTTCATAGAATTCATCCTCCAGCTCCTCCACTAGTTGGCCTTGAGGTCTGCTTCCGTATATTGAACTCAGTTCTTCTGAACTTGACGAAAACTATATCTCTGATGAGGAGGTAACCCTGCAAGGGCACGAGCGACAGCAGCAGCTGCTGCAGCTCGAGCTGGAACCTGTTCAACAACATTTATAAAACATGAAAATATGACTCAACCAATTAAATGTATGAAGATGAGCATAAGGATAACTACAGGGAGCATTCACTGTTAGATTAACCGGTGGGTGGGCTTAGGCATGAAACTACAAGAGATATTTACAAAATTTATAGACCACTAAGTGTGTTTGGTTTGCAGTTGAAAACCACAGTATTCCTACAATAGTAAGGATCACGAAGAAGCCACAACCCCAATCCAAAACCATGGTATTCCCTACAACTATAAACATCTAAACATCTATGGCTTTTCGCAAGTCCTCTTACAGAACCAATATTCTAGACGAAATCCATTTCCTGATTTCATTAATTTTCCAAATCAAACTCGCAATTGCTAGTTCTATCACAAAGTCCTGATCAGTGTTAACTCACAACCAAATAGCAGGCGCATAGCACCTGTACATCATAAAATCCAAAACTCGCATAAAATGCATCAAAAACAACACAGTTAACGCTTCACACTAACTTAGCCACAGACACAAAACACGTTTCAGTAATCCAATTGCATGGCATTATCTAAAACTAAAACCACGTTCCGAAATTAAAAATCAAATTCAGCATAACGAGTGCAGTAGTGGCGGCCACGCAATCGTACAAGACAATGATGCGGAGGCGGATTTACCTCGGGACGATCAGGCACGGGAGGGAGCAATCCGAGAGATCTGGCGGACCTAACGGAGCTCAAGATTTTTTCTCCGACCTTGGACAAATCCATTGATCCTCCCTGGGAGAGCAAGAAGAACGGGAGCAAGAAGAAAACCCTATAGCTCTCGATTCCTCCCTCGCTCAAATCGCCATTGAAAATGAACGGATTCCCCAGCACGCTTCCAAAGGGAAACAAGTTCGGCTGCATCTCAACTTAAGACGCCGAGATCCACAGCTCACAGCCGCGTTTCATATCGAAACGACTGCGTTCACTCTGAGCGAGATCTGAACGTTGTGGCATGAAAATGCGAGTTCGGAACTGCAAAATATGGCGATGGCGTAGTTATTTATTTGCGTTGGAGAGTTTCGGGTTTTACTTTTACTTCACTGGCCACAATACTGTGCATGAACGTGATCGTTGCTCCCTCTCGCTTGGTGCTCTCGTTGACGAAAAGTGGATTAGAAATTGGGATCAGACACTGACTTTGCGCGCATCTGGTTTTGTTTGTTCTTGCTTTACCAAAAAATTAAGTCGAGTGGGATGGGATTTGGGATCAGTATTACTTACTTAAATTTACGCCAATCAAGCAACTAACCTCTATCAAACTTGCTCGTGTATGTAATGTAAGACAGAGTAATTTAGTAATTAGCAGTTAAATGCACATAAATAAGATAAAATTAGCAGTTCATCACTCTCTCACCAAAATAAAATTATTACTCTAACTTTATTATTCAATTAATTTCTGGAAAAAAAAAAAAGTGGTATAAGAAACCTACTGAAATTTATCTTTATAAAGAATCTATATAATGATATAAATAATTTATGCCTGCTCATTGGAAGACGATACGTTAAAAAAATTGGATCACTTAAAAATTTTGTGGGAATTGGATTAAGGATTTTGCCAATAAATTAATATGGTTTGGATAATTTAATTTTCAAGGTATTTAATATTTTATTTTATTTTTTTGGGAGAGAGGCATGATACAATAGTGTAAACTCTGAATATTTAATTTGTGGTTTTAAATTTAAACTTAAAAATATAATTACATTAAATAATTAAAATAAACAAATGTCAGCATTCAAATTTATTCTACCTAAATACATCAAAATGTTTTCTATATATATACTGATATAATTTGTTTTTTTTTTTTCTCGTTGATGCTTTTTTTATCACTTTCGTAAGCACTTTACGATGCACCGTTCTTCTTCGTAAAAGATTTATCTTATTATTAATACATTGATTTTGTATATACAC
>Ga0123340_1000149_pt1 | contig 34030 bp, 29 predicted proteins | sample SirMexnodulemix_FD_89961 | JGI IMG/M metagenome (GOLD analysis project Ga0123340, IMG submission 89961) | Root nodule microbial communities of legume samples collected from Mexico - Siratro Mexico nodule mix | ecosystem: Host-associated > Plants > Roots > Nodule | place: Mexico: Nepantla...
AAATTAATTTAAATTTAATAATATGATTTAATTTTTAAATATATATTTAATTTAAATATTATTTAATTTTTTGTAAGTGTTCTAAACTTATTTATTGACTGTTAGTGTGTCATCGGTCAAGTTAAACTGAAAATATTATAACTCATTGGGAATGGGTCAAGTTAATTTGATACTAATTCTTCCCTTGGACTGGACCAAACCAATCCCTCTAACCGCTTCAGTTTAAATCAGTGTTCTATTAATTAATTAATTTTTTTATAGTGAAGATAAATTTTGTGTAAATTTATAGTAGGTCTATAGTCTGATGAAATATATTTTTTATATTATATAAAAAACAATATTAGCAGACAAGAAGTCAAAAAATGAAGGCGAATGATGGGACAACAAGGCACGCATAGAAATGTGTTCCATAAAAACATGTCTTGATATAATTATCACAAAGAATTTTGGAGTGAAGGGCATGGAAATTCCTATTATAAAAATATGTAAACAAAAACTTGGACTCAATCACTTTATACAATTATCACAAGAAATGTAAATTGAAAATCCTTGTATATGGTTATGGACCATACACAAGACAATGTTGTCAAAATATAGAAACATATTATATTGTTTGAAAATACGAATAATGTTTTAAGGACATTTATTAATTTTGTTTCGAAGCAAGTAACATAATTTTGGAGGATGATGATGAGATTAGAGTGAGATTAATTTAAAGATAATGATTCTTAAAAAATAAAATTGAAAAGGACGTGTGAAGATAGATACCATATTCATATTCACGTTCATATTCTGTTTCTTTATATCAATCGCTTTGTGCAGTACCATATACCATACTACTGCTACGCACACATAACAATTCCTTTGTCTCATTCTCTTCTTTCTCTCTCCTTCTTTGAAAAACCCTTGCTTTGAAGTTGCAATTCTTCTGTTCCTTCCAAAAACTATTCAAACTTTTTTATTTTTGAAATCCAAATTTTATTATTATTGTTGTTTGCTACAATTGGGATTCCTTGCTTCCCTTCAAAACTCTCCCAAATTCCACTATCTTTGGCTCCCTCATAACTTCGCCACCTTTATTTTGCGTACCTGCACCTTATTCTCTCTCTCCATTCCCCATTTGAAACTGTATCGATCTGGAGCTCACCGCATTGAAAGCTCGCAAATTTCCGATTGAGGATGGAGAAATACGAGCTGGTGAAGGATATAGGATCTGGGAATTTTGGGGTGGCAAGGCTCATGCGAAACAAAGACACCAAGGAGCTTGTTGCCATGAAATACATTGAAAGGGGTCGCAAGGTTCTATTCCTTTCACTTTCACTATAACTTTTTCTTTACTTAAAATTCATGTTGCTGTCAATTTTTGTATTCCAAAAACGATTTAAGTTAAGATGTCACCGGTTTCATCTCTTTTATTTTTATTTTTTTGTTGTCTGTGGCTGAGTTTATTGATGGGTGTTTTGTAGATTGATGAGAATGTTGCGAGGGAAATCATAAACCATAGAAGTCTTCGCCACCACAATATTATTCGGTTCAAGGAGGTCTGTATCTATCTATACATATGAGATGAGAGAGTACTATTTGTGTGATGTTTAGGTTATTTAATATGTGATTTCAGCTCTGCAGGTGGTTTTGACTCCCACACATCTGGGTATTGTTATGGAGTATGCAGCTGGTGGAGAGCTCTTTGAGAGGATTTGCAGTGCTGGAAGATTCAGTGAAGATGAGGTTCCTTCACTTTCTCTCTATAAGTCATGTTTTATTTTTTCTAAATCAAGTTTAGATGTTTCAATTTTATAATTTCTGTAACTGTTTTTTTTTTCCCATTGTTTGATGATTATATGAACCTGGGTAGAAATGAAATAGCGTTGTATCTCAAAGAAATAGGTGTTGAATTAACTCAAGTGAAAAACTTTAGCTATTAAATTTGAGGCTTAAGTACCTTTCATTTGTCTACCAATTCTTTTCCACTTCTGTACTCATTAAAGGCATGAAGCTACTTATCTTCCTTCCCCTACTTCACTGTTAGCAACTGAGTGCTTGGAGATTCTATAGTTTGATTCTCATTCTTGTGATCTCCTACTTTTCCAGGCTCGATATTTCTTCCAGCAGCTCATCTCAGGAGTTAGCTACTGTCATTCCATGGTGAGTAGAATAATTATATTGGGAATGAGTTGTTTCGGATGGTAATTTGTTTTTGGCTTCCTGTGCGGATATTTTCTTTGTAAGTTCTTTCTTTTGCAGCAAATCTGTCATAGAGACTTGAAGCTTGAGAACACCTTATTGGATGGCAGCCCTGCTCCAAGGCTCAAAATCTGTGATTTTGGTTATTCTAAGGTTCGACTATGGAGCGATATCAATGCCAATTGCTTTAATAAATTACTAAGTCATTTTTTTATAAGTTTTGCATCTGATAATCTTTTATTTTCCCATTCATCTCTGCTTCATTCAAGGCCTAAGTCAACTGTGGGAACCCCAGCCTACATTGCGCCTGAGGTTCTTTCACGTAGAGAATATGATGGAAAGGTAATTTTGTTTCTGTCATGATATAAGAGTAAGGATGCCACACAGAGACTTCTCAATGCAAAATGCTCTTAAAAAATATAGCCATCTTGTACTTATTTATGAGATGTGCTCTGAATTTTTTTTCAAAGGTGACAGCGGAAATATTTGAAGTATGTTGGCCACAAATAGATTAATTCTTTCTTATGAGTTTTCTGTGATACATCAAAGATGTTCATTTTTAGTTTTTCTATGCTGTTTTTGTTTCTATTCAGTTAGCTGATGTATGGTCCTGTGGAGTGACTCTTTATGTAATGCTGGTGGGAGCATACCCATTTGAAGACCAAGACGATCCCAAAAATTTTAGGAAAACCATCAATGTACTTTTCTTCCAATCATCCATCTCAGTTGACCAATTTATTAAATGTCTGCACTTTCTGACTCTGTAACATTGTTGTGCAGAGAATTATGGCTGTTCAATACAAGATCCCTGACTATGTTCACATATCTCAAGACTGCAGACATCTGCTATCTCGCATTTTTGTGGCAAATCCAGCTAGGGTATGCACATACTACCTGCAAAAGTATTACTTGAAGTTAGCTCATAATTGTTCAACAATTTCATAGTGATATTATGGTAGTCTTTTTCTGTCATTTGCTAAGTTTAAGATATGAACTGATATGGGCCTGTAGTGCTTAAGCTACCCTCTTTCCCTCCCATCACAATTCACAAGTGGACATTTTGTGGTAAAATAAATTGTCACTCTAGATATTGATTTACTGCAGAGAATCACCATCAAGGAAATCAAGTCCCACCCATGGTTTTTAAAGAACTTGCCTAGAGAATTAACAGAAGTAGCTCAAGCTGCCTACTACAGAAAAGAAAATCCAACCTTTTCTCTTCAGAGTATAGAAGACATCATGAATATTGTTGAGGAGGCCAAAGTTCCACCTCCGGCATCCAGGTCAATTGGAGGGTTTGGTTGGGGAGGAGAAGAAGATGAGGATGAAACAAAAGAAGCAGAGGTTGAGCCTGAAGAAGATGAGTATGAAAAAAGAGTCAAAGAAGCACAGGCCAGCGGGGAATTTCATGTTAGTTAAAAAGCGTTGATTTTTAGATAGAGCAGTAGATTCTGGTTTCCTTTGCACTTGGTTTAGTTCAACTAAGGTAAGTGTTTGCTAGTATGTATAAAATTCAGTTTTACGCATAAACGAATGTACATTTTTTTCTAAGGTTGTGTAAGGTTGTTAATAGTGACTATCTTATAAGTATTAACTTGTCCTTTTTCTCCCCATTCCACTCGCCTCCTTATTTATGTGGCGGCATGGATTTAGAGTCACATGTTTTCCATATGCTTTTGTTTGGAGGTCAAAATGCTGAGTGTATTGTTTCTCAGCTATTATAGCAATGTCTGTCGGCTATATGATAACTGTGGTAGAAGCTTTAATTTATGTAATTCACTCGTTAACAGAAAAATATAGTGTAGTTCTACTTAACCTTCTGCCATAAGAAATTGTTTTACTAGTACGATATTTTACCAAAGTATCCAACTTCTAGTAATCATTATATTAATAAGAAGTATTCATCTTGTGTGGAATTGTACCAATTCATATACTTTTACATCAAGAATATTTATTATACCAAAGAAGTTACCTCAGAGCTTGCAATGCCCCACTCGAATTGGAAGAGAAAGCAAGAACAGATTGGTCATAGAAAAGTATTATAACAGGTTTAGGCTGAAGGGCATTTTATTTATTTTGTTGTAAAAAACCTGTTAATAGTCTATTAAAAAGTTCTGAGGCGTTATATATCATTGCAAAACGTTGGTGTTGAAAATTGTCTGATTATTTTTGCACAGTAGAAAAGGTACAAAATGCAAAGAGCAGAATAGATTTTACCTAACAATAAATCTCATTCAAGCTGTAAATCAGCAGGTACGACGAACATCCAAAAAAGGCAATGAATGAACCTCCAACTACGTTTTGTCCTGCCACCACGATTGTTTAGCATTGCATAAATTCTTTTATTTTGATTTTTTTAAGTTTAGCATGGCGCATAAATACTCAGCAGTCGCATATTTCCATCCTAGGTGAAAAGCAACCCAAATGTTCTGTCACTCCCTTGACGAGAGCTAAACAAAATTGCTCCCACATTCGGGGCATATTCATTGTATCAATAATGCTGCCTAACTTACTAAGGAGAGCAAGTTTCTTGTCTCAGTCAAAATGCATTCCCTGTCAAAAAGAGAAGAGACAACAGCAACCCCTTTCAGCTTTGGTTCACCAATTTCCATGACCGCACGTGCATTTGACTGACCAATGCCACCAATTGCTACCACAGGCAGTTTAGAGGCCTGACACACTTCCTTCAAGCCGTCTAAGCCTATAGTACGGTTATTTGCTTTTGTATTTGTGGGATATACACCACCAGAACCAATGTAATCAGCCCCATCAATCCATGCTTGGTGGGCTTGCTCAGGCGTCTTGCATGATACACCAATTATCTTTTCAGGACCAAGCAGCCTTCTTGCAAGACGTACTGGCATGTCAGACTGACCAACATGAACACCATCAGCATCACAAGCAATGGCCACATCTATACGATCATTTATCAGTAATGGTACTCCATAGGAACGACATATTTCAAGGCATACTTTGGCAGCATCAAGAAAATCCCGTGTCTCAGCATCCTTTTCCCTGTAAAGTCAGACGTAAATCAGGCTAAAATAATTGCTGCCTGTTGAAAATCTGGAGATTTAAGTATTGACCGAGTTTCTGTTGTGCTTCAAATATGTGTGGTAGACTTTTAATTCTTAATTAAATAAGAAACAAATGATGAAATAATAAGGGAAGATAGAAGCTAATATTTAGATAATCAAAATCAAGATATTTTGGATGTTTTCCACTCTTAACAGGAAGTAAAAATTAAGCATGCATCATCATACACTTCAATTAAAGTTGCCAAACAAACATTTCTAGAATCGAGAGTATAAGTGTAATTAAATGACAAATTATGATCAAGCATTGATCAGGGGATTCACTTCATAAATTGGTAATCAGGGAACGACGGAAATTACTGTCTCGGCTGAATGCTTCTAGCCTAACGTCACTTCAATTCTGATACCATACTTTTTTTTCATGGAAGGCGCTATGTTACATAGACAGCCAGTGACGTTTAACGTTATGTAATAGGTTAAGTTCGAGTTCAGATGTGGCCAAAGAAGTGGAGTAGAGAGATTTTGGTGATGATAAATTATCTGAATTAGATTAGTTGATCTTAGACAGATAAATACATCAGTACAAGAAAGTTTGCAACACAAATTTCAACAAGACCTGTATACATGCCGATTTGTTGCAAGATATAAATATGAAGTGGAATCATAGCATATACTTTGGAGAGGTAAACACCATAAAGCAGACTTCAAATACAACAAATAAAAACCGGACACAATAAAACAAAATAATTTCTGATGTAACAATCAGCTAAACTTCAACTATTCAGCCAATAAATATTGGGTGCTTAATATTTTTTCCATTAGGGCGGAGAAGGGGATGAGAGAGAAGGAAATAAACAAAAAATTCAAAGAGTAAGGTTAAGATTGTTCACGATAAAAAAACAAAAAACGAATAGTAATTTCCAGATCTTTAGAATAGGGTGCCTGGAATATTAAATCACAGAATTTTATCTACTGTCAAAATACTGACGATAAGGAATCTCAGATATTCTGTAACATATATACGGTGGAACAAAAAACAAAGCATATTTGAATAAACAAACCTTAATTGAACAATGGTAGCACCTCCTTCTACAGCAGCCTTAACAGCTTCAGCAATAGAACGGCCCCACTTCCTATTCATAGTTGAATCCGTTACAGCATACAAAAGCAAGTCACTTGGTTTGAACATATTCCGCCTCGAGGAACTCTGATTGATATTCTTAAGTTCCAAAAAATGGTCAAAAGGTCCTTGAACTCCCCTTCCAATTGTCAGGTCTCTACTATAATCCAAGGCAACGTCAATAAAATGTTTAGCCGTCTGCCAAAATCCAAATAAGAAAAATGATCAGAATTATAGCATATTCCATCTTTCAATATCTGTTATTTACATTTGTTCCTTTTCTGTTTATATTACAGAAAGAATAAAAGGGGAGTAAATCATGGGCATTGCCCAATGAGATCCTTCAATATTATTATCAAATCAATTGAGATAGTTGAACAAACCTTAACTGCAGAAAGCATTGATGAACCTTTTGCCAGCTCTGCTGCTATGCATGATGCTAAGGTACAACCAGTACCATGACTGTTGCGAGTATTTACACGTGGTGAACAAAGCTCGTAGAACTCCTCACCTGCAAAACCCAAGATCGAAACGGAGTTCATTTTAAAAAAAGATTTGTATATACATTAGCAAAGGGTTGCTATGTCTGATAGATTTTGTTTATGTCTATAGTGTCTCAGAATTAAAGACTTGAACCTCACCATCGAAGAATACATCAACCGAATCTATCGAATTAGGGAGGTCACCACCCTTGACGAGTACATTCCTACAAAAAAGATTAATGATCAGTAAGAGGCAAAAAATAGTTTTAAGAAACCATTTAGTTAGATTGGAACCAAATACTCAAATAGATTAAATAGTAACAAACCTAGGGCCGAAATCATGTATCAATTTGGCAGCAGTACGCATGTCAGAAACTGATTTCAGTGGTACACCTCCAAGTAAAACTGATGCTTCTTTTACATTTGGGGTTACAATGTCAGCCATGGGAAGCAGCTCCCCCCTGCATTCAGTATCCAATAAATAAATTGAACTGATTTCCTACAGGCTTTGTAATAAATTTGAATTTTGAAATCATTTTAGAGACCGTAACAAGGATGAAAATAAAACTGAATTTTAAATATATCATTTTTTTTAATGTTATCCATCAATAACAGTAGAAACCAATAAGCAGAAACTCATAACACAGAAAAATAAGCATCAGGCTACTACATAATCAAAGGATTTTAAATAGAATCCAAATCAAGTTGAAGAATATGAAAAATACTCTCATGTCAAACAAAAACAGTACAGTTCAAGTTCAGAAACACATACAGAAATCCACTAAGAACAGAAGAACCAGCAAGTACATCCCCACTGGAAGATTTCAGAACAGGATCAACCACGAGAGCTGCCTTCAGCAAAAAGGAAGTCAGTACAGAATCACTCCAATAGCAATTGAACAAATACATTAGAATTTTTTTGTACAAGTGAATACCTTTGACTGGAAATTTGCTAAGGGCCTGACAGAGAACCTTAACTATATTAAGAGAGGGAAGCATGCCTGTCTTGACCTAAAGACATAGCATAATTAATCAAATGGAAAAAAAGAATAGCAAACACCATTAACCTAGAAATCAGGGTGTATCAAGGAGAACTTGCTTGTTTGAACACACCAACATGCCCGATAAGCTTATAAATCCTGCTTCCTAATAACTGTTACAGTCACTATTTTGACTTACCACATCAATATGCATATCAGAAAGCACAGACTGCAACTGCTCTGCCACAAAATCCTCAGGTACAATGTTCACACCCTAGCAATTGCCGCGGATTTTAGAAAAGGGGTAACAAAAGGACCACATAAAATTAAAAACTCAGTCTTTTAATCGATTGCCAACAAAACTAACAGACCCAGTTGACCACACCACACTTCATTGTATGAATAAGCCTTGAACTATCCCAACTTGATGACCTTTTTGTTTACACAGAATAACATAAGCCAACTCAACATGCACGAAATCAAGTTGAGTAATTTTTTTGTTTCTAAATCTCTCCCAGCTAAAAAGAAACAGAAGAGTTGTCATTATGATTATTATGAAATTGAAAATCAAATTGAACCTGAACCCCAACAGTGTTCTGTGCAGTAACAGCAGTAATGACAGTGGAACAGTAAACCCGGCGTGCAGCACAAGCCTTGAGATCAGCTTGGATTCCAGCACCACCCCCAGAATCAGAACCTGCAACAGTTAGCACGTGCGGGATTTTGCTGTCAGAAACGGGCTTCATTATCAAATCCGCTTGCGCTTGCATCTTCACCCTTAGACTCAGATGATTCTTTGGAATAGAAACGGTGTTGGTATGCACTAAATTCCAAAATGGGAACTTCACACTCCTCCTGAAAAGGGGTGGTACCTGCCATCGGAAAGACACACATGCAGAAAAATAACGTGTCAATGGATTTTTTTTTAATTTAATGGAATTTGGGTTTGTGATTGTTGAATGAGTTATTTGCATTGGTGAATTTGTTGTTTATGAGAAGAAGAAAATGAAAAAGTGAAGTGATGGTGGTTGACTCACCTGAGCACCGCCGTAATCGAAGTGGCGACGGAGAAGCTGAGACTCACTGCTCGCCATTCATTCCTTGAAAGTAACACCGCTCAAATTAAACTAATAAAATAGATCACAATTCCACTAAAAATATTAAAAAATAAAAAAGTCTTACTTGTACAATTTCTTCATTTTAAAATCATCCCATTCCTATAAAATTTTAAAAATTTATCAATTTTGATAGGTTTAAAAAAAAAAATTACACCAGTTTGATATATTAACCCAAACTTACAAGCTACTCTGAAATTTAAAAAAATGTATTGTAAACTATCTCAAATAATTTATTCAGTCAGTTTTTAATTTGTCATTTACAAGTTATTAGCTAATATCCTAACTTATTTAAATGTTTTATATTATTATTATTATTTATATTTTAATATATTTTCTTATCATCTTTAGCTATCTTTTCCTTTCATTTTCAATTTGACAGATAAAAATCTTTCTTCTTCCTTCATATTTACCGTTTTAGAGAGACAAAAATGTTACACAATACTGTATGAAAAATTACACCCAACTAAAAATAGAAAACATGATTAAATTGAAAGATTAATAAAATTTAAACTTTTAAAAATATATAAATAAAGATTCAATTTAAATAAAATAATAGATAAAATTAAATATTTTTACTTGTAAAATAAATAAACAAAAATTTAAAATGGTTAAACTATAAGACTTAGTCTCTATTTTTAAGTTTTATTTATTTTGAAATTGATGAATGGTTCTTTAAACCGTATAAAAGTTATTAATTTAATTTTTGTAAAAGTTTATGTTTTTTAAAAATGATGTATTAAAAGATAATTGAATGACGTTGGATTAAAAATATGGAAATTTTAACTTTCCATATATGTTTTACGAGAAAGTAAAAGATTGATTTTTAAAAACAAAAGTTTAAATTTTTTAAGTTTCCCTCTTCTGCCATTTTCGTTAACATTTTTTATGCAATTTTTTTTTATTTGGTTTATAAAAAAGAAAAAAAAGAAAAGAAAAACATGAAAGATTTTGCTGACCTAGATTTGATAAAATGAAAAAAATCCCGCCAATGCTTTCGAATTCTCTTCTCTTTCGACAATTATTTGGATCTCTCTGTTCCAATGGCTACCTTTTCTCTGCAATCACTTTTCTAGGGTTTTCATTCGCATCGCTCTACTTCCATTACAATGTGCATTATTATTGCGTCGTGTCGCTGAGAGTATGTCGTCTTAATTCAAATTGAATTCCGATTCTGCAGGGAATGTGTTGTTTGGTTGCTACTCAAATGAGAGAAGGGTATTGCTGCTTCATTTCGCTTTATTTGTGCTTCATCATTTATAGTTAGTCCCTAATAAGGTTTTCAATGTTCACAGTGAAGCCAATTCAGTTTGGATTGTTAAAGAGAATAACAAGAGCTGGTTGCAGCATGCCAATGCTCACAACAATTTTTCCTCCCAAGAGAAATTTTTGAGCTCTAATTTTCTGTTCTCTGTTCCACCTAAGAAGCCCCGCCACCAAGAACCAAACCCTGGGACTGCTGGGTATGTCTATTACTTCTACACTCATTCATTCTTGGGCTTTGTTGTATTGCCAGTTAGTTCAGAGTTTCATTTCTAAAGTTCCTAGACGGTGGGATTTAGGTTTTTCGTGGAATGACTAGGCTTTGGGGCTTCTTAGTTTTGTGCGTGTACAGGAGAGCAATTTCGTTCCTAGAGGCTGCCAAGTCATTTTATTTTGTCTAAATTTTCATTTACTTCAATCGGCTTTGCTAACACAGCAGTATAACGTGGTAGATGTTGGTTTAAATCTGTTTCATTTCAAAGTTACCATCTTGGATTATGACCTTCTTACTCCACTTTTTGCTGGTCAGTGCTGAGAGAATCTCTGAATGGATTTGATTTTTTTTTTTTTTTTTTTGTTTACTTTGTCAACTGTGGCTGTGCTTTTTTGTGGAACTTGATATGCTAGGTTACTATGGATTTCAGCTCAGTTTCAACTTGCTCTCTAATGCTTTAATTCTTTCAGGTTTGTATTTCGACCAAGTGAAAATGTTCAATTTTCACAGAGAGTACAATTTGACAAGGTATACTAGTATAAATGTTTTTATGTAAGCGAGTAGTTTGTGAATATAAATGGTCTTACTTGAGACTTCTATGATTTGCAATGACTTCTGTTGAACCAATTCCTGATAGGCTTGGGATGCTCTTTTAAGTCTACAAAATTCTAGTAGGAACTATGTACAGCCCGGAAAAACTGTCAAGGTTACTCAGCAGATTCATGAGAATACGAGAACAACTCCCTTGTATGGAGGCTATGAGAATGACAACCGTACGTGTCCTGATGTCACTGCTACTCCAGTTGTTAGCAGTCATAGTTCTAGGGGTTTGGATGGTTCAGTGAGCAATCATAGTAAGTACATAGACCAAATCAACAAGTCTTCCAACTGCATGTCTGGAGATGTTGATGATGATAACATACTTGAGGTAATTTATTACACTTTGATTAATTTAAATGAGTCAAATTTATTTGGGTCTCACTAGGCTTGCAAGTTAGAACTGCCAACAATATGGGGAAACATTTTGTTAAAACTTGCTTGATTTAATTGTTGTTGAATGAACTGATTATAAAAATCAAAGGGCTTACCAAAGTTATTAGATACATTCATACATAATTTTATACCAATCAGTTTACCTTTCAGTCTTTTATTACTAGTTTGCTGATGAATGTATATTAGTTATTTCAATTTGAGGGTTGTAGTTTGTACCATTCTTTTGGGAAGTGGAAACTGGCGAGGGGGATTGGCCATTTTATTCACTCCGTAATTATGTCCTTTTATCCTTGTTTATGTGGCTGCTTTGTTGTTTTTTCTTAAAAATAAATCGTTTCCTAGTCAAGTTTATCCTAACTACTTACATCCATGTGGATGCTGATTTCTCTCTCTTTGTTTCCATCCTGCTTTTGGTTGTCTTTAAGAACATTGATGTTGACCAAATTGTTGAGAAATACCAGTCAACCTGCACTCCCAAGCCACCAATATCCAAGCTTCCTCCTATTACACCAACTGCAGATAAAGATGATTTTGCTAGACAGGGGGATAATGTTTTGCCACCAGACCTATGTTTAGATTGCATACATGGGTACAAGGTATTCTGATCTTTCACAAGTTATCCTCGTTTATTTCTCAGACTGATAAGCCTAATCCTTAAACTGGATGCAGTTAGGGCTTTGCCCTGAAGCAGCAATTCATTTGCAGGAATTGAAGGATAATCTGATTGCAATCTCTAATGAACTGCTCGACAACAGTGAAAACCTCAATTCTACACAGATATCAAAGCTTCGCCATGATAGGTGTGCATTTTCCTTGGAATTACAGCGTTTTTAACATTTTCATTTCTAATATATACCACATACAATCCAAGAAAAAAGCTCAAAGGCTTCATTATATTTTTTTTATTTATAGTTGTGTTATGTTAAATCATTATGCGTCAAAAAATTTACAGCATATTTTTTTTTAATTGAATAACATGAGTTGAAAATAAATTTTGTCGCTAATGCTAGGTCACAGCTGAATAAGCAAGTTCAGCAACTAGAAAAATATATTCAATCTGGCAATCTTAATGAGGAAAGGCAAAAGTCACATTTTTCTGCATCCACGGCACCATCCACATCATATGTGTATGGAACACCTCAGCAAAGTGCCCCCTGTAATGGATCCAAGGGATATGATACCCAGGCTTATATGGGAAACGGGACATTTGATTCAGCATTCCAGTCTCTTCCATCTTTTTCTGTTGACAAGTATAGTATATCATCTGGTCCAGTGGAGCGGGACGCCTTCATCCCAAAGATTATTGAAGTTAATTACATTGAAGGTTCTGGAGACAAACGCTGGAGCAGCCACGATTTTTCTTGGACAAAAGAGTTAGAGGTATTTAACTGAATTATTGTCACTTTCCACTGAATGTAATTCATCTTAATAACTTCTTTATTTACTTATAGGTTAATAATAAAAAAGTATTTGGAAATCATTCCTTTCGCCCCAATCAAAGAGAGGTCATCAATGCCACAATGAGTGGATGTGATGTTTTTGTTCTGATGCCCACTGGTGGTGGAAAGAGTCTGACCTATCAGGTAATACGATCTTTCAGTAGACCTTTTTGAGTTATGGACTTTTCCCTTTCTCATTGTTGGTTTTATTGATATTTGTTTAGATTTTACCAATACTGTAACCTTACAACTTTGGACGGTCTTGTCTTGCAGTTGCCGGCTCTTATTTGTCATGGTATAACATTAGTAATTTCTCCCCTTGTGTCCCTTATTCAGGATCAAATAATGCACTTATTGCAGGTATTACTGATTTTGTAACTTATATGCTTTCCCTTTTTTGCTTTGTGTTTTTCTGATAGTCGGCTTGGCATACAGGCAAATATACCAGCTGCTTACTTAAGTGCCAATATGGAATGGACTGAACAGCAGGAGATCCTCCGAGAACTTAATTCTGATTACTGTAAATACAAGTTATTGTATGTGACACCTGAAAAGGTTGTCAAGTAAGTGTCATTATTGATAGCTGTTCTATTCTACGAAACATTATTCTTCATTTCTTTCATAATGCTATTTTTTCATTTTGACTGCAGAAGTGATAATCTTTTGCGACACTTAGAGAATTTACATTATCGCGAGTTGCTTGCAAGGATTGTAATTGATGAGGCTCACTGTGTGAGCCAATGGGGGCATGATTTTAGACCAGATTATCAGGTTGGATTTTGTACCCTTCAAATTGATGCAAATCAATGATAATATAGTGTCAATTTTAATTGTTACTCTTAATTTCGTCAGGGACTTGGTATATTGAAACAGAAATTCCCAAATACTCCAGTTTTAGCTTTAACAGCTACAGCAACTGCTAGTGTAAAAGAAGATGTCGTGCAAGCACTTGGTCTTGTTAACTGCGTTGTTTTTCGGCAAAGTTTTAATCGCCCAAACCTATGGTGTGTTAAATGAAGAATTGACTTCTTAGTAAACCTTCAATGGATGAATCATGTTCATTTTTAACATTGCAGGTATTCTGTTGTCCCCAAGACCAAAAAGTGTTTGGACGACATTGACAAATTCATTAGAGCGAATCATTTTGATGAATGTGGCATTATCTATTGTCTTTCACGGATGGACTGTGAAAAGGTCGCTGACACTTTACAGGTTAGTTCTTCTCATTATTTCATATTTGTATATTTAACTACAAAGTATAATATGTTGAATTGGCTGTGAATATTTAGCTTGCTCTTGCTTTCCTTTCATTTTTCATCATGGTTCATGTTGTTTCTTCTGTTTTGCTGTTTCTGAATGAAGATAAAAGTATAAGTACAATATGGTGACCTTCCTGCACTTTGAGCGCAGTTTTAACAAGCTGATTGAATTTTTTAATTGAAAAATAAATTAATGTGGAAGCTGATATCTATTCGTTCGGCTTGTGAATACATTATGTAGTTATATTCGTTGTTCAGGAATGCGGACATAAATGTGCATTTTATCATGGTAGCATGGATCCTGCTCAACGTGCCTTTGTTCAAAAGCAGTGGAGCAAAGACGAAATCAATATAATTTGTGCTACTGTAGCATTCGGAATGGGTATATTTATTTCCTTGCTACTGCCTATTGCATTGATTAATTGTATGAGATCATATCTTATACTTGGTATTTCAGGTATTAATAAACCTGATGTCCGCTTTGTAATCCACCACTCTCTCCCAAAATCTATCGAAGGCTATCATCAGGTACTGGAAGAAGATCAAAATATGTTAGGTATATAGGTTTTACTTCTATGGTTTATGTGCATGCTTCTTATTTTCCTTTCAGGAATGTGGCCGAGCTGGTAGAGATGGTCAACGTTCATCCTGTGTATTATATTATAGCTACAGTGACTATGTTAGTATCAATTACAACCCTTTTACTTCTTGTATATTAATCTCTATGTTTATTAAACCTAAGTTAGCATTCATGTTACTGGAAATCAAATGAAACGAGTGATGACTGAGATCCTATCTCCTTACTCACCTCCCTTTATTGCTTATGTATAATGGCATTTCATATTTACAGATACGAGTCAAGCATATGATAAGTCAAGGAGCAATAGAGCAAAGTCCCATGACATCTGGATACAACCGTTCAAATATGATAAATCCAGGAAGCATACTAGAAACAAACACTGAAAACCTCATGCGAATGGTAATTTTTAAAAAACTGAAATTCTAATTATTATTATTATTATTGTTATTATATCACTAAATATTTGTCTTGAACTGCCACAGGTTAGTTATTGTGAAAATGATGTTGATTGTCGGCGCCTTCTGCAGCTTGTTCATTTTGGAGAGAAGTTCAATTCTTCAACTTGTCACAAAACGTGTGATAATTGCTTGAAGATCACAAATTTCATTGAGAAGGATGTCACAGAGATAGCAAAGCAATTGGTTTGGAAGCAATTTCTATCAACATACTCTTTCATCCCTCCATTTATTGAATTTCTATAATGATGTAATATTTGAGTCCTCTCGTTCACAGTTTCAATTACTTTTTTGTTGACTTATGCTTAGGTTGAACTTGTTAAGCTAACGGGACAGAGGTTCTCATCATCTCATATATTAGAAGTTTATCGTGGTTCCTTTAGCCAAATGGTATGCCAATATGCATTTATTTTGTTTTCTTTCTTTTTCATTCTTTGCAATATATTATTGTTCTTGATAGCCGCTCCTTTTCTTAATCATGTCCTTCTAACATCAAAACAAGGTAAAAAAAAATCGGCATGAGACAGTGAGACTTCATGGTGCTGGAAAGCATCTAGCTAAGGGTGAGGCTTCCCGCATATTGCATCATCTTGTTGTTGAAGATATTCTTGTGGAAGAAGTAAAGAAAAGTGATTTTTATGGATCGGTATCATCAATATTGAAGGTATCAATGCTCATGTTATATACTGCAATTTAACCACGGTTTAAATATTTTCTCATTGTGCTTCAAATGAGTGTTCCCAATGTTAGTTTACATAATTAGCTTCTATAACTGCGTTGTTTTCTAAAGTATTAAAAAAAATTTCAGGTAAATGAGCTTAAGGTCTGTAATCTGTTTGCTGGGCACAGAATTATATTGAGGTTTGTCAATCTCATTAAGTTGTTTCTTGCTTAAATTTGTGAATTAGAAGGTATTGAAGATCCCACATGAATTAAAGATAAAATTAATTTACAGTATATAAGTAAGAGTATATAAGTAAGAATATATAAGTAAGGTCAAATTTTAATTTACAACCGATTTTATGAATTTGAGTTAAATATAGATAAAGGAGCTAATTCTTACATTGATTGAACATCTTTTCATTAAAGTTTTTATTTTTTTTATTTTTATGTGAGGGGTTTTATAAATATGAGATTGATTTCGCTTGAACTTGTGTAAACCTTCTCTGGCTTCAAGTTCACAATACACGCTTGTTTTTCTCTGTTCATATTCTACTTAGTGGAATTTTTCAACTGCTGTAGATTTCCATCATCTGTAAAGGCATCAAAACCAGGGAAATCTGATGCAACTCCAGCCAAGGGTTCTTTGACATCTGGGAAGCAGAATATTATTCCAATTGACACTCCTCAGCCTCAAACTGAAGTGGATTTGGTATAAAATGGGTTATTTCTCAGTTCGTTTGTTGAAATATCTAACTGTTTTTGAATTATATTTAAAGACAAATCTGCTTCAGAATCTTTCAGCCAAGTTATACACTGCTCTGCGTATGTTGAGGACAACTCTCGTTAAAGAAGCTGGAGAGAGTGTTTTTGCTCACCACATATTTGGGTAATATATTAGACATTTTCTTTTAGTAATACAAGTAACGATATCCCCATTTAGTATTCATTTACTCTTGCGTAGCATTATAAAGAATGCAATTGAAATTTAAAATTGGCAGAATAAATCCATTTCCGCATTATTACATGATATGATGTATGTGTTATAACTACTCCTGATAAAGGCATCTGATAATCTGTTGTTTCTATTTAGTAATGCCACGTTGCAGCAGATAAGCAAGAGAGTACCGAGAACAAAAGAAGAACTACTCGATATCAATGGCATTGGCAAGTAAGTTCGTTCTGAGAATAGTCGTCTCCTTATTAGTGAATAGGCATTAATTAATTTGGTTTAACACAGGGCAAAGGTAAGCAAGTATGGGGATAAGATACTGGAAACCATTGAGAATACCATAAATGAATATTACAAGTTGGACAAAGCCAGTAGCGGCAGCAAAGGCAGTGCAGATTCTGCCAAAAGGAGACGAAATGGATCTCCACATGCAAATGCTGAGGACGATGACCCTCTCACCAATAGTACAGGTCGTTCTAAAAAAAGGACTATAAAGAGACAAAGTAGAAAAACTGTGATATATGATTCTGCAGAGGAAGATTATTTTCATGGATGCCATGACGAAGACCTAGATTTTGACCTCATAGAAATTGATGCATTAGATCAAGTGACTTGTAAAAATGATGATGGGAAAGTACTACATCAATGGACAACATCTTGAAATGATATATGACAATCATATTATTGTTATACCCCTCGGAATTATGTATATCAAACTTGCTGTAATTTATGGTTTCCATCGTACGAGTGGAAGATAACTATTATACGCAGATCATCGAGGAAAACTTTATTTATAAACCACTATCAAAGTTGTCAAGACTAACTTGTGCTGGTGAAGAGGTGCGAATTTAATTTAGTGATGAAATCTATGGATAACTTCGGCACTTTTACTTGTAAAAAATAGTGAAATTGTAAAGGTGACATCTTCAATTGAAGGTTTTTTCATAATACATCCTATCAAAATTGTTTCCCTCTAATTTAATTCTTTTGATAAATTTACCTAAAAAATTGCAAAAATAAATACAAATTGTCAAAGGATGAATGTGATGTAGTACCGACCTAGTGTAGCTTAGTCGACAAAACTTGAGTCTACGGGAAAATGATTGAGTTTGATTCTCATAAAATATATCATTTGAAAATTAGTCTTATAATTGATCATAAAGAATGAAACGTGTGGGAATATTTTAGTCTAGAAAGCGAAAACCTTTAATTATTCTGGTTGGAAGAGATGAATGTAACTATTAAGATGTCTTGAACTCAATGTCCATTTGATGGAATACATATTAGAGTTTGGCGTTGTGTTGCATTATTTTTAATTTGTCTAAAGTATTGCGAACTAGTAACCAATATACTCTTTTATGAATTAATCAACAAATATGCATATTTAATTTTACGTCAAAGTGATTAAGGATGAATAAATATGATTATATACCATTTAAATATACCGCAAAAGTGGTTGATACTAAGTTCGAAAATATTACACCATGTTTCTTTACAAAGAAAATCATTGTAAACGTTAATAAAAAACTGTGCAATATGATAAGACTTGAGAACATATCCATATAATTATTCTTATTATAAATATTAGTGTAATGTTAAAACACACGATTAATATCTTTAGTGAAAGAGTCTTATACGTACAATCATATATTTATTCGCTAGTTTTAGGATTGCCAAAATAGTTTATTAGATAAATTTTAATTTGAATCATAATAGATATAGAACAAAAATGTTTCATTTGTCTACTTCGTAGATTTATCCATTAACAATTATTTTATTGATGAATATTTAATCTATCAACAAAAAAAAGAATAAATGTCAAAAACAATTCTCACAACTTTTTTTTTTCTCATCCTTTCTTCGCTCTTATTCTATTGTGGGACCTAAATATCTACTTATTCTTAATTACATTGTGAAGAGCCCACTTGTTTTTATTCCGGTCTTCGTCGTTAAAATCGCATATTTTTTAAAATTAAATAATAAATCGTATACCTAAATAACATTACACAAAATAATTATAGGTATAATAAAGGACATCTAAAAATAGTCAAATTGCAAAATTAGTAAAGTGACCACCTCTGAAATTTCAGATTTTGGCTGCTTATCATTTGATTTTGATAGCCTTACTTGCAGAGAATATTTGAAATTAGTGATGTAATAAGAAGTTCAAGATCCAATCATATATTAGCAATTTAAGGTTAAATGGATTCAGATAGACACATATATATACATTTCTGTCTGTTACATTAAAAAGAATTCTACTACAAACCTAACATAAGATACACAGCTTACAACTTTACTATGTACAAACGTGAGTTATGAATGTACTTACCAAATATATCACATGTTATCAGCCAAATATTTATACCATGGCCCATGAACATCAACTGAAACAATGGCTACCACAATCAAAACAGTAGCAGCTTCCACTAGCTTGTCAGTCAGAAAAGCAGCCCCAACTTTTGTGAGAGCCATTTCTGCTAATTTCCTCCCACTGGCCCCACTTCCCCCAAGCACAACCCCACGAAAAGCTGAGTAGACAGCATTAGACACCTTCTCAAAAACAGCATCCCCAGCTTGTAGGCTCTTTCCTACCATCCTACCAGCAACCATCTTTCTTGACTCAACTTTCCCTGCTTCTTCACCCTCTATTTTCGGCAAATTGCATATCACTTCCACTATATCGTTTATATCAGCATCTTCAACACGATCTAGGAGATCCAACAGTTCTGCTCCACACTTAGACACTAAGCTTTCCACATCTGCAGGGCTAGCAACTGTCTTTTCACTCACAGCAATCTGTCTGCGAATAAGAATGCTGCCATTCCCAAAATATAGAGAATATTAGTAAAATGTATGCACGCGGTAAATAACGATTAATATTGTGCCGTGACCAGCATAAATTATTCAGTTAAGACAGTGTGAAGACATCTCAGCACAACTATGTTTTACCTTGTAGAAATCACAATAATCTTCTGAATTTGAGCCTGAACAGACCTCAGCCTTGAGAAGTTAAGAGATAAAGTTTCTGGTAGATCACCTTGAGTCAAACCAGATATTCCACTAACTAATTTTAACAAGCCAAGTCTCACAACCAGATCAACAGGTTCTCCTTTGCATTCTGGCTGTTCATCACCTGATCAAATAACATACAAGTAGGTGTCAAAATAAGTGTTTGCTTCAAGCAGAAAGAACATCGTTAAAGCCAATTGAAGGATAGAGAATCAAAGTTTTTCAATTTAGAACCTTTAGCATTGGCACAATCAAGTGGAAGGACCATCGGACTGCCAGTTGTTTTGAGTAAAATATTCCCCCCAGTTCTGAGAGTAGTTGAAGGAAGCAATTCTTGGGATGAATTAGAGGCCAATGCTGCCGAGGTTCTCACATATTCTTCCCATTCCTGATCTTTGCAATTCCAAACAGATGAAATCCATCTCAGTGTGGAAGGAATAGAAGTATTGGCATCAGAAGGAGATCCATATTTGTTGGCAAAGGCATTCCGGAGGTAGTCAAGACCAGTAGAACCCTTCACCGAAGACTCCATTAACCTTATTCGTGCCTTGCTTATCTCTTTCTTAAGAATCTGTCATAAGAATTAATCATGTCACACAAATTATAAAGCAAAGTAAGAAATTTTCAAGCTACAAAATGTCCATGCTGGATATCTTCAAAATAAAGTCCACACAACAAGATCCAAACTCGGTATGTTCAATGGAAAAAAGTATCCAAAAAATATGGATTCGAGCTTCCTAAAGATCACAATAATCAAAAACAACTTACAAACAAATAAACATTGTTAGAAAGATTATGCTTATCTTCATGGCTAACAAATTGCAACACATCTCAAGCTATTCAATGCATTACACCTAACTCTGACAACTACACTTGAAAGCAGTTGTATTCAAGTGATTTCAGAGAATTTATTACATTAGAAGCATCCAAAATTCGTAATTTAGTAAAGAAACGGAAAAACATGAATGTGTTGATCAAGTAAAATTTAATTGCTTAACAAAGCAGTGGTACTGAATGCTTTCAGAAAAGCATCCATAATTCATAAGCAGAAGAAAAAATTGACATAATGACCAAATAAATTTTAGCTACAGATAAAATTAAGCAAAGAGCACAAATAAAGAAAGGCTAAACAGACAGACCTGAATCTGCTCGAATACAAATTGCAAGCCCTTCACCAAGGCTACAACACAAGAATTGTTTGAACCATCCCCTGATTGACATATTTCACCCAATTCATCAAATAGTTTCTTGTGAGTGGCCTTCATCATCTCCTCATTGGCTGGAGCTGAGAGCTTCTGCAAACTCACGAGTGAAAACTCAAGAATTTTGCCAAGATAATCAACATCCAGGTTACCTGATTTCAGCGCCTTCATATATGCAGAAGTTGTCAGAAAATGAGAAAATGTTATTAGGCATACGCTAATCATGCATCTAATAGCCATCACAGGCAATGTTGACAAGGGAAAATATCAGAGAATCCAAAAATCCATTATAACTTTATAATGGAAACCATTATTGAAAAAAATATAATACATACATATAAATATTTACAAAATACAGAAATATAATTGTATTGCCAAAGTAATAAAAGAGACTATCATAACTAATAATATTATTATGTCTATTCTAAATTTTTAACTATCTGACTCTTCTTCCATGTGACTCAGTAATGAATGGTAGAAGAGATAAAAAAAATTGTGACTCAGTAATGAATGGTAAAAGAGATAAAAAAATTGTGAACAGTAGGTTATATAGCCAGGATAAAAAATTAATTCAGTTAAGAAGTTAAGCATTAAAAAGTTTAAATTATACCTTAAATTTAAGCTACAACAATTAAATTTAAATTGTAAGGGTTAGAATTTAAATTATAGCCGTTAATATAACTGTTATGGGTTAAGTTGTTAAATTAACTGGGCTGGGTAAGGCCCAATTATTATCACTTTAATTTAGGGTTACGTAGCCAGCCACCTCCTCCGCAGCCGCACCTCCATCCGCCGCGTCTCCGTGAGCCGCGTCTCCATGACCGTCGATCATCTACAACCGCCGTGTATTTGCGGCCGCCGCCCACGCAGCGGCTCCGTGCACGGTGCGCGTCCGTGCTCGCAGCGCGCGCTGCTGCGCGCTTTTCCGCCTTTTCCGATCTGTCCTAACGGAAATCGGCCGCCACGGACCGCCACGTAAAATCCGATTCGCCACCGTCATGTGGTGGCGGTCGGCTGAAAAACCGCCACCGCATTCCGCCATGACGCCGCTATACCGAATATTTAATAACACTGATTCACAGACCGCAAGAAGAGAATATAGAAGCTACCTGAGAAAGAATTTCTAAATCAATGGCAGAAAAAATATCCTCCTTCCAGCTTTTTGGAGCCATTTCACAAATTTCATCCCTAACCTCTCCCATGAGTTGAACAATCCGATCATAGTTGGGCTGGTCCCCCCTAACAGATTCCATGATACCATCCCAAAAGGCCTTCTCCATTGCCTGTTTTATTTTCCCCTGGAAGATAAAAAAATGGGTGAATCAGAATTCAAAGTAACGTCATCAGAGATTAGGGATGAAACATGTACTGACCTCAATGCTGTTTTGATTGTGATCAGAGACATCAAGACCATTAGTAACACTATACTGATGGTCGTGTAGAAATTCATTTACAAGAACCTTATTATCTGCCAGTAGCTTTTCAGAGGAAGTGCCGAGCTGACTATCTGAAATGGTTCTGGGAGAAGAGAAGCTAGACTCTCCAGGAGAAGTATTTGTCTCCTTAAAGAGGGAGCGGACTACTCGGCTTGTCCTATGGTTATTACCCTCATCTGAAATATTTATTTCACTTGAGTGGGTGACAGGAGATAGTGGGCTTGGGCTGGCAGTCACAGAAGGAATCATTGGAGACCTCACAGGACTCCCGTCATCCTTCACTCCAAAGTATCTAGATCTTGTTTCAGAGAGTGCAGACTCCATGCGCTGAATACCGGCATCTCCACTCAGGTGCTGCACCTTTTCTCTCAAAAGTTTTTGATCTTCGGAGACCTGAATTAATTGCAAAAAGAAAGATAAGCCCAAGCATAGGTACAAAGATAAGAAAGCTGTCAAGGGAAGAAACACCTATAAATTTGAATATACTCATCCGATTAAGTCAATGAACATCACGAAACATTATTTGAGAACGGGTAAGCAAGTGAAAAATTGTACTCAATAAGAACCAAAATTTGTATCTATTAAAAAGTAAATTTAAGTCTACTCGTCCTTAGAAACCGGTTTGTAAAAGATATTGTAAATTAGTTTTATCTTTAGTCTACGAAGAATTTCCAATAGTATCTATTATTCTACACAGACAGTTTTTTAAAATCATTAATGTTCTGATCAAAAAGGCTAATCAACAACAGATATAATTCACAAACAAACTCAACTATTGATGTGGAACATTACCTGACGCTGAATAGCTTTCATATCATGACTAAGCTTATCACCACCAGCTCCTTCTGGAGTTAGCTTGCAAGTTTGAATCATAGAAGCTTCAAGCTGGCAAGCAGCTCTTACCAAATCATCCTCCAGTGATCGAGCATCCTTAACCTTCCATACCACAAAACAATTCAAGTATGAGCACCAAGCTTTATCAAAAGCAGCAAGCTGAGATCTGAAGGTACAGCGCTTCATGGCTGCTGATTCAGACTCGTCGTCAGAATTCTGTACAGGCCCATCTAATACAATCTTCATCAACAGCTCAAACATTTGAACAAACTCTTGTGCAGCTTTGGCTAGAGCAATCTCACGTTCTCCCATTCCACTGAACACTGCATCTGGATGACCCAATATCATATAAGCACAAAGAACAACTCTCACAGGATATCTTGACGACCTAGATAAGCTATTGTTTGACTCTCTGACTGAATCTACTTTCATTGCCCCTCTGCTTCTCACAGATCTCCTGGGAGTAGCCCTTTTCTTGGGGAAAGCAACTCGTTTAAGAAGGTGATCAATGTTGTCCAAGCTATACAAATCATTGGCAGGAGCAACTGCTGTAGACACTTTGAGGCGGCTCTCAAACCGGTCAAGTAAAGTTTTCACAGTCTGAAGGGTAGAAGTTGATTCGATCAGAAGAGCAAGCTGTTCAAATGGCATCGACTTAACAGATTGCTCATTAATGCCCAGCACATCATATGCTTTTGTCAAGGTGAACGTTGTTCTCTGTTGCCTCAGGAACCGCCTCCAGCACCTTAAGTAAGAAAATAAAGTTAGGAGACCCTTTCCTTACAGTAATATCTAGCAAAAAGCAACTCAAATACATCCTTTAAGGCATCTTCCTGATGAAGGAAAAACTTCAAATACTAAATTTATCCTACACTAAATTTTTAGCTTAGTTCAAATCTCCTCCTGTCCAAAATGACAACTGTGTAAGACATTGATAAGATTGCAAATGTCCACATCAGACAGTGATATTAGTAAAGCTTTCTACATGACCTCACAAAGATATATCAATATTTAAATGCAAATAAACCTTGCTAGTTTTCTGGAAAGATATTCTGCTTGCTTTGACATTCTATTCCGAGTCTCATGGGCATAGTCACGCAGTCTTCCCCTCTGCCTGAGATATTCAGCTCTTTGTCTTCTTGCCTAACCAATATAATTTCAGAGACTTAACAAGTGCATTGTGGACCACCAGAAATCAACCAAACCCCAACTCCAAAAGGAAAAAGAAAAAGAAAAAAAAAGGAGCTTCAAGTGAACACCATACCCTTTGCAATCGATCTTCCAACTCATCCTTCTTTTTCCTCCTCTCAATCTCACGCTGGTGAGATACTGACTTTGCCACATGTATCACCTGTGAGACTCGAGCCTGTGCCCTCTTTTTCTCAGCTTCTAGCAATCCAAGTCGTTTCATTTCAGCAGCAGCTCGTTTTTGGTGAATTGCAGCACGTACACACTCTTTATATTTGCTTTCTCGAGCCATCCTTCTCATCAATGTTTGAGATGACCTTTCTCTAAGAGAAGCCCTTCTTTGTCTATGAGCCTTGAGGATAAGCATCCTATTAGCCTCTGCCTGCTGAACACGTGACTCAACTTTTGTACCAAGCTTCACACGTTCATTCTCGTAGCGCATTTCAACTCCATTTCTTGCTGCTTGACGCAATTCATCCAGTCTTGCTAAACGCATCTGGGCCTTAGTCAAGATGCTCAACCTAAGTAAATAATATACAAATAACAAAGGATGTCAAATAATTTGAAAATAAACCATTGGGGGGCAGTCGCTAAAATCATGTTAAATAGTTAATGGTGGAAGCAAACTTTCAGAATTAAGAAATAAATTTATAATTATCAATGGAAAAACCAAAGCATACGAATTCGATGTTTGATAAAACTATATTGATTGTTTAACTATTCCTGAACATAAGGAAATTGTTTTCTAATTAGATTCGCAATTACCAATCAAGACTGAAATACAAAAAATATCAGAAAGATCATAATGTTTAACTGCATGATAATCAAATTTATAAATTATATAAAGTTCCCCGGTAGAAGGATGTAACACAAATAATACAGGCTTCATAAATAAATGTAGTTTGTTGAAAACAAAAAAGTAACTCCAAGGACTGACAATCCAATTCCAACACGGACACAACACCAATATTACCATTTTATGATTGGAATTGGGCCCATTTATCTAACTTTTTTTCTTAGAAACAAGTTTTTATATTAAAAATAAATATCAAATATGTTTATGATAAATGGATGAGTTTTTTGAGAAAATAAAAAACAAAAAAAATCAGTCAAAGTTTTTTTCTAGAAACTAGGGAGAGAAGCTCCTGAAATTTCCGAAAAAAATTACATATAAATGCTACCTCCCACAGTTTAAACTAAAAATTTACAAGTGTGAATCACTCCAATTGTTGCTTTTAATAGCTGATGAATGATCAAGAAAGGTATTTTTTTAAGCAAAGTGGTTTTACTGCATGAAACAACAAAAACACACCCTGGCCGTTGGCAACAAAAAGAAACACTAATATAACACGAGCGTATAAAAAGTACATGTTTACAAGACCCACCTCTTCTGTTCAGCAGCCTGCAGTTTTGCTTCTAGTCTCTGACCAAGATCATCTTCCTGGGATGAACATCTTGAGGGACTTCTTGGCTTTGCACGTGCCTTACTTGAGAGTTTCTCATAGTATTTCTACAACCAAGAGAAGTTCGATAAATAGAGAGAAACTCTCATCGAACAAAGGATCTTAAAACTAAAAATTTTGAAACTCTGATCAGAGGCAAGAAAAATAAAATAAGAACAGTTAGACACGTAATAATGTAAGAAAAAGAAACAGAGAATAGAACGTCAAGAAAGAAACGGTAATTATCTTTGGCATCCCCAAGTGTGAATAAAACAGTACGGGCACAAGATAATCACGAATGAAAAAAACCAAATGTTACATATACTAAAGCATAATTAGGACTCCAATCAATGCTAATGACGAAAGCTAAAAAACTTACAACCCATACATGGTACTAACCCAAACGAAAGTTATCAGAAAAAAGAGACCCATGTGAAATTTGAAAAAAGTACCACCATCAAAGGAGTGCGAATCAAAATTCGAATAGAAAAAGAGAAGCTTCTAGTATCCTACCTAACACAGAAACAACCTTGAAGATAAAGCTAGAAAACGAAGAAAAAAATAAATTCACGACAACAATGAATCAACATAGCAGTAACAAACGAACCGTATAACTCTTTCCACAATCCGATGAATCGAGTAAAGTAAATAATTCTTTATACAAACCCAAAATAAAAGTCTCAAATAAGATTAATCTCTACATACTCACTTATCTTCCAGAACATCAGGTTCATTACAAAATAATTAAATTATTAAAATAATATATAATAATTAGTAACTAATTACACGTGGTTAAAATAAGCAAGGGGCAAAAAAAAAAAAAGCAAGGGGCAAAAAAAAAATAAACCATCAAACAGAAAAGTGAAAACCATTTCTAAATTCAATTTCAAGACCCTAAACTTTCTCACCAAACCAAACAAACACACAGTTTCAGAACGGAAAAAAATATATAGTAAGGACACCTGTCTGCGAAGATCAGCGTCGCGAAGCTTCGCTTCGATTTCCTCCACCGTGCTCGGAGACTTGCACTCCGCGCCACGAAGCCGTCGCCGAAGCCTCTTCGGCAACGTCGTCGGCGACGAAAACGATTCCTCATCGCCCACTGGAATTTCCATCGCAATTCCGCCGCCGCTTCTTCCATCCGACAACTCCACTCCCGCCGCCATCCTTCAACGACACCGCCACGCAGCAGCAGTAACACGCAATCTCTCCGTACCAGCGCGACGGCGATGAAATCTCCAACGACGTCACGCAGCACGCAATGGAATCGCAACCACCAAAACAATAATATTAACAATAATTACAGAAACAATTCTAATCGGTGATCGATGATCGGTGATCGGTGGTCGGTGGTATATACAATCAACGAAGGGAAACGGAAAAGTGAAATTCGAAACAATTCAAAGGAGAACCGTCCCAACGAGTGACTCAGCTGCGAGAGCTTCGTTTTTTTTTTTTTTTTTTTTTTGAGTTTTTTAGAGAGATAAAGTGTGTGTAAGAGAGAAAGAAAAGAGAGAGAGAGTTCCTCAGAAATGGCAATGCGAAGCGCGTGATTGGGTTTATAATGGAATGGGTTTATTTGGCGTGTTCTCGTTTAACACTTTAATCGAAGAGGATTAAGAAGGGTATTAGCCACGTCACCATGCCCCTCGCAACGGAACTCTTTTTCTATTTTTTTACATTAATGCCCCCGTCCCTACCTTTTTTTACCACATTACCCCTCGGGCCCATCTCCATCTACTACCTTATCGATTTGACATTTTTTTTCCCATTTTTTCTTTTTACTTAGAATCACATTCACTTTTACTCCAACTTCTCTTTCTATTATTTTCCTCAATTATTCATTCATAATCCCTTTTCACATCAAATAAATAAACTAATACTTGCTTTACACATTGGGTGTGGTAGAAGGCAAAGTTCGACACGGTTTTAGTATAAAGTTGACACAAAGGCTTAAATTGAAGCAAATCATGGAATCAAACTTGAACTTCATGGCTAGAAAGTAGCAAATAAGAAATTGACCAAATAAATATCCAATCTCAGAAGTAAAGGGCTTATCTGTAGGAACCCATGTGACCATCTCGCGTAATAATTGAAACAAACCTACAAAGATAGGGCTGCTCCACACTAATCATGTTCATGCCTTTCTAGTAACCATACGTTAATCATCAACTTTATACAAAGAAAAATCATTCATGAGAAAGGTTTTCAGGTTAAGTTCTTATTAATATTCTATAAGGTCTTTTAACTTTATCTACTTTATATTTTCTTTTCACTTTTGTGCGTTTGTGATGATGTTAAAAGTGTATGAAAGAAGTAGCGAAAATCATGATTTGAAAATTTTAGATGAGCACGTTTTTGCTAGTTATTGATCTCAAATATACGTGTTTAAGGTGGCTGTATTCTTGAACGCGTCTGTGGATGTTTTGTTAAACGGTTAATTAGTTTTGAAGTAGCGTATTTTTTGCTTAGGTTCAAAGATAATTCCAATTCTAAATTAGAATGTAAATTTTCCATGGAATATAAAAATAAATTAAAATTGTGCGTGAACATATATTGCATGTTGAATACCTAAATTAATTATTTTATGGCTGTCATTTCTACATAAAACTTCACAAAAAAGTTAAAGACATGTGCATTTATCTGAACTCGTCACTGTTGTGAGATGATTATACTAAAAGATACATCAACACGTGTTTGATTTTGTATTTGGAAGGCACAAATATACTTTTTTTTTCTTATAATTTTGTGAATGTGTAATTTTTCAAAGATAATTTTAGACTATTATCATATATGTTACTATGGTTACTTATTAATTCATTATGTGTGTGGTATCTTTCATTACAAGTCGTGCTTCGTGGATGAAGGAATTTCGTAACCATAATGTGTGACGGCAACAATAAGGATGAAAATAGAAAGGGGAAAAAGTATTGTAATTGAAGGAGGATAATACAAAAAGTAATAAAAGCAAAAGAAGAAGTGATAAAGGCACGGATATTTTATGTGATAGGATAATAATTAAAAAAATAATCGTATGTGTATATAATAATAATAATAATTGTTAACAAAATTGATGTTATAATTTATTATTGAAAAGTTATATTCTTTAAAAAAATTATCACCATTTTTTTAATCTTAGGGAGTCTGTTAAAATAGAAATAATTTTATCTGTTATTTTATTTATATGACCTATGTATTTTTATTTATTTTGTGTTTATGAAATATACTTTCTAATTTTTAATACTTTTTTTTTCTGTTTTACTTACTTTTCTAACATGGTATGTAAAGTTTTTAGTTATGATTTTTACTTTTTTTTTTGTTTTTTTTTCTCTCGTCCTCACACCTTCGATACTTTTATATTTTGTAAGTTATGTGGTGATAATTTTTTTAATACGATGATAACAAGTGTTAGCCATTATTCATGAATTGAAGTTGATAGCATCCTTTAATAATTAAGATGTTTTTTTGGAAATTTAAAATTGTTGAGGATACTATTAGCAATGTTATAAGAGTTAATTAACTCAACTATGAAGAATAATATAAGTTACTTTGTATTTGGTTTATTATTTTTATGACGATATGAGTTTTAACTAAGATGGTAGATTTTAATATTTTTTCAAATCTAAACAAAACCTCATGTTTATTATGTTTTTCAAATTATAACGGGAGAAACTAAAGGTTTGACCATACACTAAAGAAATATTATTCCATTTTAGTTTATCTTTTAGAAAACAAAAATATTGATAACACCTTTGCTGTTATTAGATTTTCAATCTTCAATAATTTCATTATCAGGTCTCAATATCCAATAATAATCACATAAAAATTATCTTAGAGAGATTGTTTAAAGATCATGATAACTTCCTCACATCTCTAATGTCAAGAACAAACCATTATATCATGAAAAAAAAATATAAGTTTTACTCTTAATTCAAGAAAATTATTTGAGAAAACACAAAATAGATGAGAATTTTTTTCTTCTAAATGAATCTTGTATCTGTACCATGGATCTCCAACAACTAACCAAATTTCGTGAATTTTCAAATGAAGGAAGTTGCAGTCAGTATCAACACCACATTCAATAGAAATTTCAAATTTCCATACACAAAGAATGATAATAAGAGCTATTGGAATTCAAGATTAATGACTCCCTAACAAGTCAATACCATATTACCAAATTTAAGACAAAAATAAGCATTATTATTAATTGTTAGACACACGTGATAACAACAATACAATGTTAAAAAAAAAAAAGTTTTTTTAGGAAAATTATAAGTTAGTTATTTGATGTTTAAAAAAACTAAAATAATGACGAAATAAACAAAATGGGTACTTTGAAAATAGATGTTAAAATTTTAAAATTTATATCATAGTTGTGGTTAGTCAAATATCAATATAAAGTTTATAGTAGGCCAATATCAATATTAGACTTGTTCTGAAAAAAATACAAGAACAATTATATACAATCATAAAAAATTTGATGACATTTTTGTGACCATAAATTCATATAGAAAACATAATAAACAATTTGTAGCTTCAACTCTTTATTGAAGAACTTGGTGAGTTGAGGCTTGGAAGAGAATATGTGGAGGTGAAGGACCAAAAGCTGTACCTGAAAGCAACACATCCTTCTCCCTCACCCCTACAAAGTTAGGTTTGGGCTTTTCTCTATCCCTGCATTTGACTTTTCCGTTGAAAATCCACTACTGCATGGTCCACCAAAACAGTAAGGGTAAATCTGGAACTCCAATACCCATAAGGGTATTACCGTAATTCCATCACTCCTCCCTTCAAAGGACTCTCTCCATTGCTTCATTCCGGAGGCCACCAAGAAAAGCGTGACGCTTCACTCTCACTGTGCCACGTCATCACAAAACTCATCTCTCACTCTCGCGAGTACCAAAACCAACTCCTACTTCCTCTATCTCGCGTTTACGTGTTGCTCTTCACCCTTCGCGAATGCGCTACCACGTTTTCTGATGTTGGACGCGTGGCACTCAATGAACGATGCCATGCATACCTTACGGTGGTGCGGTATGCAGGGGAACATTGCTCAGGAAGAGGTAAAGCGTGCGGAGGAGTTGATTTGAACCATAAAAAGCGCTGAGTGTGGGACCCACAAATTTAGTGGCCCTGGTGTTGTTATACGTGAAGACCAGGGACAAGAAATACGAATAAATACGAATGTAGACACTCGTACGTGTCCACATACTTTATGACATGTTCCAAATATTTTATGGTTAAAATTAAATTGGTTTGTGCTGTTACTTCATGGTGGACCTCAAATTTGATGCATGATCTATGTTTTTCTGTTTGAAAATAGTTATAATTAGCATGAACAGTGGATATTGTGTGTTTGGCTGCCACATAACGAATGTTCGACTCAGAGTAACGTACTGGATAAGATGATAAAATTAACAATATATGGGAAAAAAATCATAAATTATAACTTTTATATAGATTTATGGAAAGAGTTAATAATTAAATATTTTCGAATAAAATTAAAAAAAAAAAAGGTTGCTTTGTAACAGAGTACTAAGGGCATTTGAATGCTGGGTTTTATGGATGGGGTAGTTGGTGAGCATTCTTAAATCCGTTGTGGTAGGTTTGGCTACATGGTGAATGATTTTTGCTTACACTAAGCCCTCACCTAACTTATGGTGAAATGATTTAATGTTAGTTTATGTTTCTGAAACACATTGTTTTTTAGTTGAAATATTTCCATGTATATGAAAAAATATTAAGGAGGATTTTCTAGGACACTTAAATAAAAACATTTCAGAAAAATAATAAATAGTAAATGAGTAAGAGTATTGGATGAATATTTCCTCAAAAGATAATCTATATTCATAAACTTTATTTAGATTAAGAATGTGTTACTGTTATTAAATAGCAATTATAAGAATTCAATAACTGAACATTTAATACCTAATTAATTATTATAAAGTGAATTTAATTACGACCAATTTGGATTGAATCTGGTATTACTACGGAGGTACGACTACTACGTAGGTACGACATGATTGTTTATATGTATTATTTTACTTCTCATGTATTTTCTAATAATTATTTGTGTTTTTAATTTTTAGCTTTAAATGAATGACGTTTTAAATGAATAAGAACGACAGAAGCAATTTATTCCAAACAAATAAAAAAATACTATTAATTTGTGGAAAATAAGACATGTAGTTCAACCGAGGGTGTTGATAGCATACAAAATGAAGGAAAAGTAAAAGCATGCAAATTAAAGACAAGTGAAATTGATAATTGATAAATTAACTTTTGACATTTCAATAAATGTAACAGAGAGGTAAGGTATGTATGTTTTTATGTGTGTTGTTTAAGTTTTTAATTGAAAACTGATTTTGAAAGAGTAAGAATTTGAGGATAATGAGATAATATTCATATAAAACAATATTTTGAATGTATATGAAATACTGTTTTCATTTTTTTAATATCCTTTTAATATTTTTTTTACTTTTAAAAAATGAGAACTTAAAAAACAGTTCCTTAATTTGGTTTTATAAAAAAAAAAAACATTCAAAATTAATATAATATTATTTATTATTTTTGAAAACCTGAATTGTTTTTTTATTATTTAAACTAATTAATGTAAACTGTTTTTATTATTTTAGCTAATTTAGTAAAAGTCCACAAAGTACGAAATAAGATTAATATGTAGTATTTTACTTACATAGATATACGAACTTTTATTTAAAAAAAAAAAAACTATTTAAAGGTGCGAATATGTGTACAAATTGGAATAACACGAAACATTTTTTACTTGATTAAAATAAAATAAATTATAGAGATTATAATATAATGTTTAGCTATAGAATATATACCATATGTAATAATTTCAACCGTAAAAAATATTAAATTCTTATGGTACTTTTATAACGTCTTTGGAAATAAACTTTATAAAATATAATTTAATAATTCAATAGCATTACTGCAAGAGTTACAAAATATATATTGAGTAACTCAAAATTGTAATCTTACGTAGACTATGATAATCATAGAAGTAGTATATGTAATTTAAAATTAAAGAGAAAGAAGTTTGGTAACTTTTTACAGACTCGCAATATTTATATTTGAATTTTTTTTTCACATCTTAATTCTTTGTTGTTAACACTTTGTCATGTCTCTTTAAATATTTTTTTTATCAAATTTTAATAATACAACTTGATTGCTTAATATTACACCCAATTACTTTCCTCATTTTAATGTCTTTAAAAACATAATAGTTAGATTTAAAAATTACAACATATAATATAAACTTTGTTTTTTTTATAAACTAACAATAGGTTATATTTTAGACAAGAAACAAAATTAATATTAAGATTCAAATTATTTTAAAAAAAAAGCAACAAAAGTAATATTAAGATTCAAATTGTTTTAAATATAGATATATTGTTCATTGATTGTGGAAATACTTTTTTTAAGTAGATTTGAAATTTTAACCTATTAAGCATTAAAGTCAAATAATAAAAAAAAGTCCAAGTTAATCATATATGTATTATTAAAAAAAAATAAATATATTTATTAAGGTCTTATTATTGTAAGTATAATGATAACTTCTTAAAAAACACATTGTCTCTGTTATCTTATTTCTATATTGGTAGTTAAAATAATAATTTGATTTCTTGGTATCTTATGATTTCAGAACATCATTCTTTAGTGTATTCATCACAATTATATCCAGTTACCTCTTTTATAACATTTCAATTGATATATTGGTCATATTATATCTATCTAGTTACCTTTTTTATAACATTTCAATTGTTTTGTTTGCTTCATTGACATATAATTATGAAATAAAAACATTACATGTTCACCAGCATGGTTGGTTTCATTATTTTTCTCCTGATCAATACATAACATTTTCATAAATTAAGTCTAATTTCCTTGCATAAAATTTATCTACAAAACTTTATCAAAACCATCATCCAGTCCAACAAATAATATATATGCATCTTTGATTTTTATTTCAATTTGATACGACTTTATATTATTAGAGTCATTCGTAACTTATTTGTCAAGATAGTTAAATCTTCTAAAAATCTCAACTAATCCTTTATGACATTTAGTTAAAATTTTATTAAAAAATATTTCATTTACGTACAATAAAAATATATAAATAATAGATAATATATTCAGATAATTTAAAATTACATATAAATAA
>Ga0123340_1000150_pt1 | contig 34025 bp, 37 predicted proteins | sample SirMexnodulemix_FD_89961 | JGI IMG/M metagenome (GOLD analysis project Ga0123340, IMG submission 89961) | Root nodule microbial communities of legume samples collected from Mexico - Siratro Mexico nodule mix | ecosystem: Host-associated > Plants > Roots > Nodule | place: Mexico: Nepantla...
GTCTAAAATATATTAAGTTTTTGAAACACTCCAAATTATATAACATTAAAAGAAATACTTTCTAAATTATACTAATTTTAAAAACTTAATATATTTTAGATTATAATCCAAAAACTTAATATATTTTAGATTATATAATCCAAAAATTTAATATATTTTAGATTATATAATCCAACAACTTATCGAATTGCCTAATCTAAAAGATACATAAGCAAAAAGCCTAAAAAGTTAGGATTTACGAACCTCTCCGATCAATAAAATAGGACAATGACTGTCCAAGATGATTTCTATCTCCGACAAGGCGAAATCTTCCTGCACTCCATAGTGACCAGTATCCTATCGAAAATTTCAAATTTCAAATTTATTCTGTCTTTTATATTTGAAAAGGAGAAGGTGCAGAGCCATGTTTTCAGTGATGGTTCAGTTAGGGTACGTTGTAGCATTTATAGTAGCCATTTTGTTCCAATAAAGCATAGTTGTGGTGTTGGTGACATTGCCAAGACAACGTAGGTGATACAGGTAAGTGGTTTACTGATTTTTTGTTTGGGTTTTGCAAAGATGGAGGGTGAGTGACTCCGAAAATCGGGTTTCAGAAAGAGCTTACAGAATTGTAATTTCGTAATAGAAATGGGAGGTGTGGAATGAGTTACGAAAAAGAGGACCTGGAAGCAAATATTTGAGTTATGAAAAGAGAAATACAGAATACGTTTCTAGAATTGAAATTTCGGAACAGTCTTCCAGAATGGCCATTCCGTAATACAATATTTGACTTCCATAATTGTCTTTCTGGAAAGCGAAATTTGTATTACGAAAAGGTCATTCTAGAATAAAATATTTGTATTTCAGAAAGTTGTTACTATTTTTGTTTTAGGGTTTATGTACTTTGATGTTGGTTTTTGCATAAATACCATGGACATTACAAATGAGTTTGAGGACTGGGATGTGAAAGAGGATGTTAATATGTTGCAGTCAAATAATTGTAATGCTTTGGATAGTGAATGCAGGGCCCATGAATGCAATAATGCATTTAATACAAATACGGTAAATATCATGAATTAGTTGAGTATATTTGAAGAACAAAATATAATGTTGCGGAATTTATATATAGGTCTTTTCTTCTCGGGATTATTTGTTGAAGTGGGCAAAAAGGAATGCGTATGAGTTTGGGTTTGTTATTGTTATACTAAGGTCCAATACAACAAATGGGCAACGAGGAAGAAAGATGTATGTACTATTAGGTTGTGAAAGAGGAGGTAAATATAGGCGATATAAATACAAATTACTGAAAGTGGTACTAGGATATGTGATTGTCCTTTTAGATTGTGAGGAAAACCCGTCAAAGATGGTGAAGGATGGATTGTACAATTACTTTGTGCCTCTCATAATCATGACCTGGCAGATATATTGGTCGGGCATCCATATCCTGGTAAGTTAACAAATGAAGAGAAGACCATGCTTTTAGATATGACAAAGAGTGCAGTCAAGCCTAGAAATATTTTGCTTACATTGAAGGAACATAATGAGAAGAATGTGACAACTATAAAACAAGTTTATAATGCTATGACATTATATCGTCGATCACAACGAGGACACATAATAGAAATGCAACAATTGATGATGTTGCTTGAGCGAGTTATGTTTCTTCGTTGGTTGAGATTTAATGAGTGTACAAATATGATTCAAGTATTTGTTTTGGTGTCACCCCGATTTAGTTAAACTACTGAATTCTTTTAATATTGTATTGATGATGGATAGTACTTATAAGATAAACAGGTATAGGCTCCCATTACTTTAGGTTGTGGGTGTTACTTTAACAGGATTGACATTTTTTGTTGCATTTATTTTAGTGGAAGCTGAATGTGAGAATAATTTTGTTTGGGCTCTTGATAGACTAAAAGGGTTGTTTATGAGAGGTGATGCTTACCCCAGGGTTATAGTTAGTGATAGAGATATTGTTCTAATGAATGCAATTAGTGTTGTATTTCTTGAAGCTTGTAATATTCTTTGTCGCTTTCACATTGATAAAAACGTAAAAATAAAGTGTAAAATGATTGTGCATCCATGAGAGGTATGAGATCAAGTAATGGGAGCTTGGGAATCTATGGTGGATTGTAGTGATGAAAATCAATTTCAACAACATGTTGAGGCATTTCAAGTTGTTTGTTCTCCATGACTTGTATTTATTGATTATGCCAGTGCCTTGATTATGTCAAGGCATGGACGGATAGGGTGATGCACTTAGGTAATACAACAAGTAACAGGTATGTATTTTCTATCCATAGATTATTTTCTTATTTGATGGGAAACTAAAGTCCATTAATTTTTGTGTTTTTTTTTGTAGGGTTGAGGCTACACATTGGAATTTGAAGAGGATTTTGTTGACATCCATGAGAGATATATGCTTTTGTTGGGATTCTATTAAAAAAATGATTATCTTGCAACAAAATACAATTAAAGTTGAGTCTACATGTGGTTGGTCATTTGTTTAATGTGACACCTTATAAGAAGTTACTCGGTTTTGTATCGAAATATGCTTTACAACACATTGCCGAAAAGATCCCATGTGGGCACATTTAACTCTACAGATATTGGTACCGATGAAGGTACAGGAGACTTGTCAATCGAACAAGAAATTGATGTCATCTTGAATCGGTTTAAAGAGGTTGACATTGGTGGTAAGGTTCACATGAAGCAAAAGTTGCGTGAAATTTCATACCTATATATGAGATCCTTGTGTGCACCAAAGTCAAAAGTCAAAACAAAAGGTGCAAAAAAGGGTAAATCGTCTAAATTTGCAAGATCAACTAAGTGAATCTCATCTTATTTTGAGCATGTTGATGCCTTGCACTAACAACATGATAGTTCTTCTACACATAAATCTATGAAGGCAGTGAAGGAATTAAGTTCTAAGATAGAATCAATCCCTATGTTCGACCAATTTTCTATACGATTTCACCCTTATATTGTTGATGTTAAGGCAGATGGCCATTGTGGTTACCGTGTTGTAGCTGCATTGTTGGGTATGGAAGAGGAGTCATTGGTTGTTGTGCGCATGCACTTACTTAAAGAGCTAAACCAATGTCAAAATGAATATATTCAATTATTTGGAGGCGAAAATCGCTTTGAATATTTGAAGAACTACTTCTTGTTGATCGGTTGACCAGGGTTTGACTTCAAATTTTTTATTTATTCATTGAATTGGCTATTTTATTTGACCTATATTCATTCATGTCCAGGTGGGCATAGATAAAGTGGATGTCCATACCCAACATGGGTTATGGTATTGCGAATCGATATAATGTTATAGTTGTATGTCTATCTTTGAAGCAATTCATAACTATTTTTCCTTTAAGGACCTAACCCCGACTGATTTCAATCTTCATCTAATCACTTCAATTGGACACGTTTGTGGAAATCATTTTGTTAAGTTACACTTAAATTATGCACATTTGATATAAGGAAAGAATAATTGATTTTTGTGTTCTTTAATTTCTTGTAGGTCACAATTCAAGATGGTTGTCCCATTCCACCAGCTGAGCCATTGTGGTCATCACATTGTTTATTCGATTGCCAGTTCTTGGTCATCTTATTACAGTAGTCAGATGCAAGTTTTCACACAGTTAATGTCAATCAGATGGCCTTTGTAAACACTTTTGTAGTAAGTGATTGTATGATGGTACTAAGTTTATATAGAACATGTTTGTTCAACCACCAAAGTTAATAGAACATGTTTGTTAAATGACATTAAATAAAAGTGAATGACCAAAGTGAATTCATATAGCACCCACTTCTTTATTAAATAAAAACATAAAAGCATTCACCAAAGTTAATCAACATATAACCAAGTTCTACATTAAATAAAAACATAAAAGCATTCACCAAAGTTTTACAGTTCACCATAAAATTAAACATAATTATGTCCATACAACTTTAAACAAAAAGGAAAAACATCAACGATGTTTATGTTGTGGTCGCCTAACATAAGTTGCCCTTTCTTCGGTAGCTCCCCAAGCAAGCATTAAGGCCATCTGTATGCGATCTCATGTAGCCATCCCCTCTACCACATCATCATCATCTACCACGAGCTGCAAGGTTTATGCTATTCTTTGACAAATGCCCTAACAAGATATAAAATTTTTAGTTATAATGTAATCCTACCAATTAAATAAAAATGAAACTTTTATACTTTAAGCCTTACCACATCAGGGTGCTCTATGTCACTAGCACTATCATCAGTGTCAGTCTCAGGGGGTACTACAGGAGGATGATCATCCTCATCCATCTGGATGATGTATGGATGTCATATAACCCTAAACCACTCCATGTATCTTACAAGACATGCCCCGGGGTGCTGGACCGGAACAACGTCCTGGAAGACATATCAAAATGTAATCAATGTCGATCCGTTTTTTGAATTGAATCAACTTTATTTACTATCACAGATGGATGAAGGGGGATGCTCTGTACATATCCATACTGTCTAAGGACACGCTCCGGCAAGTGTAACTCAGTGATTCTCGCAAATCTGATGAACCTTAAATACATGGGGATCCATTCAAATGGTCGACCTTTCCCGTGGCTATCATATGGGTTAAACTGGACGAAATTTAACCCAATATTATATAATTGCAGATGCACGGATACAAAAGATGAGAGTCTGTGAAACTGATATCGAAGGCATCGAGGTTGATCCTCTGTGTAATCTTGACGCACTCACCTGTCACCTATAGTCAAAAAGTGTTTATAAATCTAGGTCTGCATGAAAAACATAATGAAATCAATTATAAATGGTATAATGTAACTTTAAATATAAATAACAATTCCATCTAACTAACATGTAACAAGATTGCATTCCTAGCTAGTTGTTTAGTGGTAATAAAACTAGCATATCCCAACTGTTCATACATATAACTTAATGTGGCTGCTGCCCATGAATACCCTACAGTGAAACGTAGATCCACAAAAGCCTAAGGTATGACACATTAACAAAAATGGCACTCTTATCAACAAAGATAGTACAACCAATAAGATGTAGCAAATATGCCGAGTAGCAACTATCCATTCTTTGTTGGTGCATGCATTCTCATACACATCTCTTAGCCAACTCAAACGGACATGACCACCCCTACACTAGTTGCCTCACGACTAATCCGAAAAGACTAAACCAATAAATTTGTCGCACTAGCTGCATCTAATGTCGGATAACTATAGAACTGTCCAACAACGGATAGGTGGAGAAGATTGGACACATCATCCAATGTGATGCTTAACACACAATTGGTAGATGAAAAGAGTTTGTATCCACATGCCTCCTTTCCACAAAAGCAGACAACAAGCCTTTATTTATAATGTCATAGCTAGCATCAACCAGCCCAGCTAAACCAAATAACTCTGTTGCAACTTGTATTCGCATGTGACATTCCAAATTTATTCAACTTTCTACCATGAGAAACTAGCTTTAATTCACCACGATCTTACAACAACCAATGTATTTCAATTAACAAATTACTTCATCTAAAATAACATTCAATTCAACCATAGTGAAGAACTTACCACACCATCCCATAGCTGTCTGGCTATGTGGTTCTCATAACTCAAAAGCAATAATCTATCCATAGGTCCCCCACGATACCTTTCATCCTTAACAACATTGACTTCCTCAACGACATTTTCCTCAACTTCAACAACTTTAGGAATAGTATCACCACCATCACAACCTCTACGTCTAACCAATGCAGTAGGCTTTACACGATCTGTTTGGGGGCTTCCTCCCCTTGTTTTCACCATCATATATACATCTTCCACATTAGAAAATCAAAAACTCAACCTCAAGAAATTTAAATTAAAAAAAACAGCAACATAATACAATTCTGAAAAGCACATTTTGGAATTGTATTTCGGATTGCGCATTCCGTAATGAAAATTTCCTATCCCCTTAAATTGACTTACGAAATCTCTTTTTCATCAGTTTTCCGAAATGGAGTTTATAGAATGCATAAGAAACAAAAAACTTATGAGTGCCATCGACACATATCAATGTTCTGCAGCTCATCATCATTGTCTAATTCACCTACATCTGTCTTGTAAACAGATCCACACCCAACCTTCCACACTAAATTCCTAAACCAAAACAATCTCACCTCTCACATATCTTTACAACAAAGAGAAAACGCACAAATAAAAATACACAAACAAAAATGGCACAAAACAACCCTCACCGTTGCCCAACTAGAACCGTTAATTTTCACCACGTGTCGCTGCTCCATGTTCAACTGCCATCTTCGAGGACAACAATGGCAGATTCTCCTAAATCACTCATCTTTCTGTTCAAAGATAAAGGGTAACGTCTTTTCAAAGTCGTGATGAGATGTAGGTCATTATTGATGGGATGCAGGAAGTTTTTGCCCTCCGACAGAGGAGCCCAGAAGTGCTTTCCAACCAAAAACACAAGGACGAGGAGATGTGATTGCTATGGAAAAGAACAAGCAGAGACGGAGTGTGGGAGAGAAGAAAGTTTCATTTATTCTTTTCATTAAAGATTCATTTGACAATTAAAAGAAAATGACTGGTTTCAAAGCGTGACAAATGATTCATCCACTACATTCATACATGGTCTTGTTCTAGTAATAAAAACTAAACTTCCGAATTAATTTCAGATTAATCAATCCGAAGTGAAAAAATAAATTCCAAATTATCCAATCCAAAAATAAAAAAATATTAATTCTAAATCATACAATTTAAAATACATTTCAGAATTGTTAAATCAAGAATGTTGAACAATATTAAGAAAAATTTTGAATTATATATTTTAAACTACTAACACTTAAATTTTTAATTTCAGGATTATACAATCTTAAAAACTTTTTGAATCACTCAACCAAAAATTTTAGACAAAGCTGCAAGGAGGAATATTTTTTTATATTTCTCACAGCTCATGAAGTGCAGGAGAGAGCCGAAAAATAGGAGTTTCAACCAGTTTACGTGTGTACGGATAGTTTAAAAGCTGCAATGATACAAAATACAAGCTATAAAATCGAACATTTACAATTTCTTAGCATCATGGATAAGAAAACTATGCGGAAAACAAAGGTTGTGAATGTAATGTTATTCAACATTCTGCGCTATTCTCTTTTTAAAACACTTTTCGTTCCTTGGAAGGCAAATGTAATTTATCGATGTACAAACACTAATAAGAACATGAGGTCACATATTTACCAGCGAGCATCTTCTAGACAATAGGGTCATCTTCAAGATAATTATATTCAAAAGTGAAGTCAGTCTTGATTCTTTGACACCTGAGAATAATCAAATCAGGACAATCAGAAGTGCAGTGCGAAATAACGAACATATCAAGCATTTAATGGACTTCTGAACCAGAAAAGGGATAACAAGAAAATACAATCCATAAATTGATAGTAGCCAGAAACACAGTGCCAAACATTAACTAATCATATTTCAAGCAAGGATGACAAAGCTGGTAGGGTTTGAGTAGACACTAAATGTCCATTGCTATTGTCCTTTAAGGAACCAAGTTGTTCCCCCTTTAAAGTCCGATCTGACGACATGATTTGATATTAAACTAAACAAAAGAAAATGGATAACCATCTCCAATCATAAAGTGAAACATTACTGTGAGTGCAAATAAATTAAATTATAAGTTCACTATGCTTACCACCCATGTTGCATGTCATCATTTGCTATATGGAAATCGAAGTACACATATGTTCCTTGCTCATATTCATCTGTTGCAACTTTTGGCTCTTCATGCCGTTGAAACCATGTGTTATACTTGCGGTGATATCTCCAAGACTGCTTCTTTAGCTCTTTCGCAGCCATATATTGTTGGTAGGTGTTCTACAGAAAATCATGAACGTAAGCCAACATGACTGAATGAGAGGAATACTAATCACCCAAAAAGTCCGTGTACCTGTTGATAGTAAAATGCAAAGAACAGGGTATCAGTACCATATGGTTCTAGACCCACTCTCTCCCAAAAGGCAGGATTATTAACAATAGGTGCCTGTACTTGAGGAAAACTAGGAGGAGTTATCGTAGGATGTTTCTGCATAACGGGAAAAAAGGGAAAATTTTGACTTATAATCTAGAAATACATAATATAGTATTAAAGTAAAATGAGGATTATTAAAACCAAAAAAGTATACAGGAGTATAGGTCCTGGGACGTTCTGAGTCCTTAGGTTGCGGAAGTTTGAGGTGAGCTGCCTCAAGCATCTGCAAATTATATAACTGATCACGAACTCCACCAGAATGAGCAGTTAATGCGATGAAGTTGTCACCAACAGGTCCAAGGTCAGTAGAATTTCTTCCTATAACACCAAGGTTACCAGTGCGCTGATTAGATTGTAATGGTTGACCGGGAGACAAATCAATATCTCTAGAAGTCTGAACAGGCTCTGGAAGAGAGGCAGGTACTCCTGCCTGCGGCATAAATGTCAAACAGTCAGTTTGAATCACCCATGAATATATTTACACAACACACACACACAATATGCCCATTAGATTCTTCCATGCCATATTTACACATGAATCAAAATATAAATAGCCATATTTGCTGTCTACAAGCAGAATAAGTTTTTGTTGGACCCAACCCATCTTATTGCTTAAAGAACTATTATTACTATTTAAGAGTAGTGAAGTTTGATTTCTAACTGAGTTTTGTTGTGACAATCGGTAGAGCCCAACATTTTAGGAACCTTGAGGACTTTCAAAACCTATAATTCCTTTTGGTGTAGGTCCCAAAATATCCTTGCCAACGATATTCAATGTCTATATGATTCATCCCAGAAGTTGGGATACATCAAACAATTAAATCATTACATGGTCTCTTTCGTTACTCAAAGTCCAATCTGCAGTTGAACTAAAAATGCTTTTCGAAGCCTATTTGGTGGATGAAATGAAAAAGAAACTTCATAAGTTGTTCATGGTGTTGGTCTTGCATGCCGTGAACCCAAATTTTGATCATATTGGTGATCAAATTTTGACATGTCAAGAAGTTTCTTCAATGTAAAAACCTTATGGCATGTCTTCTTCGTATTCTAACCCAGAAAAATAGTGGGACTTGATCTGAATTTGTTGAAACTTCAGTAATGGTATCTACCCAGGAAAAAGGAGGTCAGGGGATCCATGGAGGATATGAAGCAGAAGTGGTCACCCCAAGGAGCATACCGTAAAAGGATGGGACATATACTCAAGGAACATGTCATTCCTAGTATGAGTTTCTTAAAATGCCAGCACATATATCTAAATCTAAAAGGTTGAGCTAAAATTTTCTCAGGCTAAAATCCAATAGTCAAGCCTAATCACCATTGATGCCAAGATTCTCAACTTGTATTTCATAATTAGTGGAAAGTCAAGGTCCATGCACTATTGATTCAAGTGTTTCAAACCGTACTTTTGGTAATAATTCCTATTTCTTCGCCTAAATTACCCCACATTGTTATCTTGGCTAATGGGTCCAAAGTTGCATCTCGTGTAGTTTGTCATGTTCCTCCCTGTCCTTTAAATTTAAATTTTGTTCTTTATATCACTAATTGTCCTTATAGTATCATCTCTATAAGTCAATTGACTCACTCCTTAACATTTAATTTTGATTCCTTTTGCATAAAAGAACTTGGTGCAAGTTGTTTGATTGACGTAGGACATGAATTACCCTCAATGCCTTATTTTTCTTCTTTACCCCTAAATGCTTTTCATGACCATATTTGGGTCACCCAAGTATGGAAAATGAAAATAATGATGTCATGTTAACTAGGAAAACATGTTCAGTCCTCTTTTCCAAGCAAACTCAATAAAGATGAAGCAATTTTTTTTATTATTCAATCTGATATTGGGATCCAAGCCATACATTATCTTTCAGTTTTATATATTTTGTTAGCTTTATTGATTAATATTCTTGGTATGCCTGAATATATTTAATAGAAGATTGATAATAACTCGTTTATTTTCATGTCTTTCTTTAATGAGATAAAAACCAATTGGTTGTCCAAGCCATGTAACATCTTTCGGTTTTGGATATTTGGTTAGTTTTATTGATGAATATTCTCAATGTACTTGGGTTAAAATTTTTGTCTATTTTCTTCAACAAAATAAAAGACCCATTGGGTAAAATAATAAAAATTCCCCATAAATTAGACATTAAAAATGTCTTTCTTCGTTAGTTGGAAGAGGAGATTCACATGAAGCCCTCTTGGGTTAAAATAAAGTATGTACAGGATATTATCGAAGAAACAAGGATGATTGATCCTAGGCCCATCCCAAGGACCCAAATCAGAAGTTAATGGCAAAGCAGCATGAACTATATTTAGATCCTGAAACGTACAGGAGACTGATCGGAAAACTCATCTATTTGACAATCATTAGGCCTAATATTTCCTTTGCAGTGAGAGATATTAGTCAATAGCGGAATGGTAGACCCCAAAACTGGGATAGTGGGACTACTATTCTAATATTTCATATATATATATACATATAATTAGTATACAAAGTATATAAGCTGAAAAACAGAAAAGAAAACTCAAAATTCATACTAGTCATAATTAATAGTAAAACGTCATGGTACTTCAACAAATAGAGTATAAAGTCAAGTAAAAACAAACATAAAACCTAAATTATCAGCTTCTAGTTCTCCAATTCTCAGTAATACTAACCAGAATCTTCGTCTTCTTCAAGATCCAACTAATTATCTTATTCATCATGCTCACTAACATTATAATTGTACTCATGCTCCTCTTCTTCCACAACTCCTTTTCCTTTTCCCTTCCTAGAATTAGATGCAGCTGCTTCCTTCCACATCAGTACTTGTCTCCTACTGTATTTCAAAGGTTCTCCAGCCCCAGTTGCCTTAACAACATTTTCCCAAGTCAAATGTCCTCATCAAAGACCGAATTATCTTCAATATCATCATCTCCATCTAGTTCTCCGTAAGGAAGAAAAAAATGGTTCAAGCACAACAAGCTGACGTGGTCTGTGATGTGGCAAAACAAGGGCTGAGGAGAAGCAATAGAGAAAAGGCTACAAGTAGCTAGCGCAAGGACTTTGTGTGGTAGAGATGTTTGTGGTGAATTCCTTTTCTCTCTCTTCTGTCATAACCAACTTCTGTTATGCTCTCAGATTCTTTCTTCTTCCTGAATCGTAATTCTGATATTATCTCTACATCAGGTATGAGCTACTGGAGGCACTGCGCTACTGGAAATCGGGATTGCAGCCACTGAATCTCGTTTTTCCTTTACATGTTTTTTTTCATTTGTGTAGCAGATTTCTGCCCTTTTAATTAGTTAATGCGGTTGAGAACAATTAATTTCTAAAGGCAATATTGCAATCGAAGTTTATACAGTCTCTGTTTGTTGCAAATTTATTTTTTCTGCATAGCACCCTTACATTCTCCCAAAATTCACTCGTGACTTTCATCAACGTAGTTCAAAGCAATAGGGTCAATCACATCAAGACACTCAAAGCATTATAAATTAGAGCTTGGTTATACTCTAACGAAAACCAAGTTTTGAAGTTTTTGGTGCTCAAGCTTAGTTCTCTTTAAGTGAGTCTATCACAATTTAAAAAATTTGAATGTTAGTTTCAACTATAAACTTATAGAATTAAATTATTCACTTTAACAGTAATAGACTCACTTGCAAGCTCAAATGTACTCCAATTATGCTCACATCCTCATGAGTTACGAGTCAAACTTAGAACTTTAAGGACAACGTTTTGCCAGTATGGTGCATGTCCTCCATACAGCTTCCACCACTCAGTTGTATGTAATGCAATTCATATACATTAGTAGTATTTACATAATATCAAATAATTATTCAAACTTATAAGTGAACTACCCACTTACCAGGTGCCATTTTAGTTCTTGCTCTTATTGATGAAGGAAATACCAAACAGTTCTCCAAATCCTCTTATATACAATGACAATTGACTATGCACCTTGTCAACAAACCTGTAATTTTCACTAAGATTGTCAACACATTTGCAGAGGCCTTCTAACATCTTGAGAACTTGGAATTTAGATAATAGCCCGCTCGATGTAAAGGGTGGTGAAGTTGACAATTCCATCTTCTATCAATGATTGCAAATATATCCTTATATTTCTCTTCATTGTCATTGGAAGCTTTGAATTGCCTCTTTGATCCTATCCATTGGTCCAGATGTTACCCATGGAAGTTTTTCCTTTTCATTATCCACAAGAGGCCCAAACCTTTAAACGTAGACTACATCAGCCCAAAATGATGTCATAAGAACATCATCTATTCCATTCTTTCCCATAGTTTCTTTGTTCCCTTAGACTTCAACCATTCATCCAACGTGGACATGCTTTTAAAATTAGCCTTTTGCTTGTGCAATTTTATAAGGTAAGGAACATGGTAGCAAATCTTGTAACTCCATGCCTCATTTAACTTAGTCTTGTTTGTAAACTCCCTCATGGTGTTTAGCGCCACTGAATGGTTATAAATATAACCTACAAGCTTGATGACAATTTATATGGACCTTTTAACTTTAGCAATTTTTCCAATATCTTCTAGCATCAAGTCGACAGTGTGCAACACATGGAGTTTAAAATAACTTCGGGTTACCAAAACCAAAAAATTAAAAGTTGTAAATTATAACTGCAAGCATAAAAACTTTATTGAGGTGAGAAATTACTTTTACCGGCCATCAAATAATTACTTCCATTGTCTGTCACCACTTGAATAACATTCTTTTCTCCAATTTCCTCAACAAAGCAATTCAAAACCTCAAATCTTTTAACCAGTCTACACAAATTCAAAAGCATCAACACTTTTGACAAACATTGTTCCCAATGAACAATTTACCAAAAGTTAATTAAAGTCCTATTCTTCTTATCTGTCCATCCATCTGACATATTTAGCATCCATATTTCATTTGCTCCTCCTCACGACCCTCCAACATGTCCTTGTAACCAACTCTTTTATAAGGAGTGGAATTTTGAAAGCATGATCAGTTGGAGGCCTTAAATAAGGACCATAAGTGCCATCATATCAATCATCAATTTGAAACTTCTTGAGAATGCAAGATTCCATTCCTAAAACAGAAATGTACTTAACTGCCCTTGCTCTTGCCTCCTTACAAGTATCATTTATACTCGTTTGTGCCATTGTTTTTCCCAATTTGATATTTCCTTCAGGTCTCTTGGCAAAGAGAAAATCAATAGGGCTTTTAAAATTTAAGTTCTTCTTGCCGGCAGTTGAAGTGGTTTCAGCTGATGACATGGGCCTTTTTCAGTGGTAAGTCTTGCAATCTCTTGCATATCATCAGCATCTTGCTTTACATACATACATATATACATACATACATACATATAAATATATATACATATATATATATATTTTATATTCAACCATTTTCTGATCAAATGCTGCCTTCATTTCCAATTTAACATCCTCTGGTATCTTCCTACAAGCACCCACATCTCTTACTTCATGTTGATGTTTTTTGGCTCTAGTAATATGCTTCTATGAAAAAATCACGTCACACTTCCTATTGTTTCTGTTCTTTAAGCTGTTCCATTTTCGAAAAGACATCAACCTTCTCACCGTGAGCTTGAACATGTCAGTTGACGAAGCCATTGATTTTAGGGACAGTATTGGTTGGGAATCAGAAGCCATGATTCCGCTGGGTAGAACACAGAATTTAGTTAAATTAAAAATTTAATGGCTCTGCCGAAAATCAAAAGTTGAATAAAGAAATTGATTAAAAAAATCTTAACTTTAATTAGAAAACATAAAATAAATGGCAGCTGAACACAAAATAACTGATATTAAAAAAATCAGAAACCGAGAGAAAGGCAAGCAGAGCGAGCACAATAAAAAAAAAGAAAAAAAAACTGAATAAGAATGCAAACATAATTAAATTCTCTTTTAAAATTACTCAATAAAAGACTGAAATAAAGAGAAGCAGAACACAAAACTTAATAAAAAATGAATATGCAAAAGAATTAAAATAATTTAAAAGATACTGAGATAAAGAACGAATAAAAGAATCAAAACTTGTGGGCCGCGCATAATGCAAAACGAGTAATTATTTTTTAAATAATAAGATACTGAATAAAAGACAGATTAAAATAATCAAAACTTGTTGGTAGCAGCAGAACGCAAACGAATTAAATTATTCTAACAAAATATTAAAACAAAAATACTAAATAAGAAAAAAAGACACAGCGGTTCTGAAAAAACCAGAAAGAAAAAAAGAAAACGAAAAGAAAATGAAAATGAAGAAAAAGAAGAGAATTGAAGCAAATTCTTACTTACAGTCGCCGGATATGTTGGGTCGCCGGTGAGGGACGGTCACTGGTAAGGGGCGGTCTGAGGAGAAAAGGCTTCTGGTGTGAGGAGAGGAGAGAACGTAACGTGTTCAAGAAGAACACTTTCGCGGGTGGTTTTCGTTTACGTTCCACATCATAGTAATGCTTAATATAAAAAGCACATTTGAAAATACCGGAAAAACCCAAAATACCCTCACAAATGACCATTAAGTGAGGGTATTTCGGACTTCTTATATTTTAGGTCCATTCCTTATATCACCTAATCTTTATAGTCAAACTACAATGGCAGTCTCACTGGGTCTACTATCATATGATATAAATCAGATGCATGACGTATGTGTGAATTTAGGGTTTAAACCCTAAATCATATGATACAAATCGTATGATATAACATGTTGGCTCTACTATCATATGATATAAATCAGATGCATGACGTATGATATAACATGTGGGTATGCGTGAGTATGTGTAAATATATGCTTCAGCAAGTTGCACAAGTATATAAAACAATGTGTCTTAAAGCATATAAAAATGAGTTAGTCGGTATACCGGAGAGTCTACAGCATATGTGGATTTCAGTTCATCTTCATTCATAAAATTTTTGCTAATTCCGGTATTAGCAGTAGATTCAGTCCCCGAATCATCAGGAAAAATCTGTTGCTGTGACTCGTCGACCTTAGAATTGCCAACATCTGCAGAATATAAAAAACTTTTATGTATTTCATCTTTCACAAATTTACTATTCTTTGTATGTACTGGTGAAATATGATAGGAATGTAAATATTGTACATTTACTGTATAAATATAGATTTATTGAATATTAAATCTAAATTTGTTTGTAAGAAATCCCTAAAATTAAGGGATTGATTGGGATTAGGAGTTTATTTGGTAGATTTGCTCAGGATGAAGAGACTTTATGTCTTGAGATGTATTTCCTTTTATTAGAATTTCGTTTTTCCCTATATACCAATGCATTGTTTCTTTTTTATAAATTAATTTCATAATGTTTGTTTAGTGCCTATTCATTCTTTCAGAGCTAGTTTTTTTCCCTCCAGGCATCTCTCTCTGTACCACTTTCTACTTTCAATTTCATTTTATCAATGTTTTCCCTATCTTTGTATGTTTTCTAGGGACAGGCCTTGGGGAGGAGGATTTGACTTGCTAAGAAAAGAAAAAGACTATACAACCTAAAACCATCTCAAGAATCCAAGGCTGACCAACCCAGTCTATACTCAACGTATCAAATAAAGACACGCTTTGGCTGTATCATTGTCGCTTAAAACATTCATAATTTTCTCTTCTAAAAGTACCTCAAAACTGCGTTGTTTTCAGAATGAGAAATTGGAACCCGCACCCCTGCCCCCATCCTATTGCCAAAAAACGAGAACACTCTCAACTCTCCAAATGACCTTGATTTGCCAATAGCCATCGAAAAAGGTACTAGAAATTGCACATAACAACCTCTTTATCCCTTATCAAATATGTTTCTTTGGATAGATTATCGACTAACCATAAAAGATTCATTGTTAGCTTGAATTACTGTTACTGAAGCTTTGACGAAGAAAGAATGGAGAGATGGCATGAAAGTGGAGATGGAGGCATTGGAAAAGAAGAAAGAATGGAGAGATGGCATGAAAGTGGAGATGGAGGCATTGGAAAAGAAAAGTACTTGGAAATTGCTTACAAACGCAAAAAAAAATGTCAAAAGGGTTGTTTCTAGTGTTATCTATATGTAGTACAAGAGAATAGGTTGCACGAGAAATGAAACAAGCAGCACGTATGATAATGCAAAACAGAATGTCACAGAGAAGAGAGAATGTATTATTTCAGAACGAGAAGAAGATCTCTCGGTGTCAGAGAATGTTAACAAAAAATATTCCCCCCTTCTCTCTCTCTCAATACTATTAATATTAGTGCCTAACCCACTCATAGTCTACCAGCCTCACATTGGGTAATATGGGCCTCGTGGTCTTCTCCGAGTCCATCTGTGCAGTTCTGGGCTTTGTTACAATGCCCTCCTCTTCAAGCAGAGCCTTGTCTTCAAAGCTCCTGGATTTGTCTAAATTGCAAATAGGCAGAGGCACGTACGATTTCTGGTGATCACCTTGACATTTTTTTAATTGAGAACAATGAAATACTGGATGGATTTGTGCGTATTCTGGCAGTTGGATTTTATAAGCGACGTGCCCGATTTGCTCAGTGATGGGAAAAGGGCCAAAATAACGGAGACCCAATTTCTGGTTCTTACGTAATTGCACCTAGTGTTGATGATATGGTTGTAGTTTGACGAGTACCATATCTCCAACTTGAAATTGAACATGCTTCCTTTTGGTGTCTGCTACAGCTTTCATGTTATTGAGCTCTGGTTAAGTTGAACTTCAATTGAGACAGTGTGTGATCACGTTGTAAGAGTTGCTCTTGCACATTTGGAGGATCTTTTTTATTAACAGTATATTTAATAATGGATGGAGGATCCCGGCCATAAACTGCCTTGAAAGGGGTATTCCAGCACTGTGGTGGTATGTTGTGTTGTACCAAAATTCTGTCCAGGGAAGAGAAGGGTAGACCAAGCTTTGGGATTGTCATAAACAAAGCATCTGAGATACATTTCGATACATTTGTTCAAAACTTCTGATTGTCCATCTGTTTGTGGGTGGTAAGCGGTGCTGAGCTATAATTAAATGTCACTAAGCTTGAATAAGTGCTGCCAGAAGTGACTTGTGAATATTTTCTCGCGATTGGATACTATGGTTCTTGGAAAACCATGTAATTTGACAACAGTTTTAACAAAAAGTTCAGCTACTTGCTTGTTGTTAAAATCTTTTTTCAAGCTTGCCAAATGTGCATACTTAGATAGGCGATCAATAACCACCATAATGACGGTATGACCGTGAGATGAGGGAAGATGAGTTATTCCCAAATTTGATTGCGAATTGGTAGAGGTTGGAGCAAACCTACAGGGAGGGAAGTATCATGTTTTGCTTGTTGGCATGTCAGACAGCTTTGAACATGGTTCTTGATATCTGTTTGCATATCAGGCCAATGAAATTGTGCTGCAATTCGCTTCAAGGTATGTGTGTAGCCTGCATGGCCGCCAATTGGAGAATCATGAAACTCCTGTAAAATAAACTAGACCAAGGAATGTTGGTTGGGAATCACTAAGTGGCCTTTCCAAAGTAATAAGCCATCTGAAACAGTATAATTCTGATGTGGGGGCTTATTTTGTAAACATAAGTGCAAAATTTCACTGAGATGGGTATCCTGAGCAACAACAGATTTTAGTTGAGATAATAATTGGAATTGAGGGTGACTAATGGCCATTAAGAAGGACCGAGAGAGAGCTTCATCAGCCAAATTATCTTTGCCTGACTTATATTCTATAGTGAAATCGTGCATAAGTTTATGTATCCAATTTTTAGGGGTATGAATATTTTGATCCGTGAGAGATCTCAAGCTCTTTTGATCAGTCTTGATAACGAATTTATGGCCCAAAAGATAGTGCATAAATTTGGCTACAGCTTCAGTGATGACGTAGAATTCCAGACATAAGCTGATTGTGTCTGCATCCTTGGTGTAAGCTTTTTAGAGAAATAAGCAATTGGCTTGTTTGATTGGCTCAATATAGCCCCGATCCCGGCACCTGACGCATCAGTCTCCAAGGTAAAAGGCTTTGAAAAATCAGGCAGAGTAAGCACTGGGGCTTCTGTTATTGCCTTCTTGAGCTGATTAAAGGTAGAGGTGGCCTGCACACTCCAATTAAACTGATCTTTCTTCAATAATTCAGTAAGTGGGGCTGCGACGGATGCATAATTATTGACAAATTTACGATAGTAACCTGTCAACCCAAGGAAGGCCCTCAATTGCTTAACGTTTGTTGGTTCTGACCAATTCAAAACAGCAGTCACCTTGGCACTTTCCATGCTAATTCCATAGCCCGAAACTGTATGGCCAAGGTAATCAACTTGGCGTAATCCAAAGGAGCACTTGGAAAATTTGGCAAATAGTTTATGCTGTTAAAGAAGCTATAGTACCTGTTCAACGTGTTCCAAATGAGTCTTCCACGACGAACTGTAGATGAGAATATCATCAAAAAATACTAAAACAAACTTCTTGAGAAAGCTTTTGAAAATTTCATTCATGAGGCTTAGAAATGTAGCAAGAGCATTGGTGAGCCCAAATGACATGACGAGCCATTCATAATGTCCATTATGGGTTCGAAAAGCCGTTTTATGGCGATCTGCAGCAACTACCAATATCTGATGATAGTCAGCACGTAGGTCAATCTTGGAGAAATACTGAGAATCATGCAACTCGTCAATCAGTTCATCAACAGTTGGAATGAGAAAGCTGTCTTTGATGGTGAGAGCATTGAGAGCTCTATAATCCGTGCAAAAGCGCCAAGTGTCGTCTTTCTTCTTGACTAAAATGACGGATGATGAGAACGGGCTTGTGCTTGGGCGATGATACCAGCTGTCAACATCTCTTGAACTATGCTTTCTATTTGTTGTTTTTGGCTATGTGGGTAGCGGTATGGGCGTACTTTTACTGGTTGTGCTCCATAGTATTGATTGTGCGTACGATCAGGGGGTAATGTGGTCGGGTGCAAAAATGTTACTGTATTTCTGCAAGATAGGAATCAGCTGAGGATGCATATTCTGTGGAATTGGCAAACACGACTCCGACACTGGTTGAGGTTGGAGTTGTTGCAGAGTAAAAACTTGCTCAATTGCATGCGTATGGTGCAAACAACGTAGTTGATTAAATTGAGCAGGGTGTGGTAGCTGGGTTTTCTTGCCTTGTAAGGTGATAAATTGATTGTCTAAATAAAATTTCAACTGTAATGCACTGTAATCAGAAATGTGGGCTCCCAATGTTGCCAGCCATGATGTGCCCAACACCAAATCAGCTCCTGATATGGGTAAGATATATACAAGAAGGTGTAACGTATAACCTTGAATGGAGACTTCCAATTTTTAGATCTTGCCTTCAGCCACCAATGAGTGACCATTCCCCACTAATACCTGGAAGTTAGGAGTTGGTGTGATAGGTAGTTTTAAATAATTTGCGATTCTTGGCTGAAGAAAATTATTTGAACTACCACTATCCAATAAAATTTGGATTTGCATGCCATTCAATGTATTCACGAATCTCATGGTTTGAACACCTTGTGAACCTTTTAAGGCATTATAAGATAATGGTGGGTCTATCGAGTCCTCTGCAGACGAAGGTAGTGCATTCTCTATGGCTTCTTCCTCCTCCATGAGTATGTGATAGGTAGTTTTAAATAATTTGCGATTCTTAGCTGAAGAAAATTATCTGAACTACCACTATCCAATAAAATTTGGATTTGCATGCCATTCAATGTACCCACAAATCTCATGGTTTGAACACCTTGTGCACCTTTTAAGGCATTATAAGATAATGGTGGGTCTATCGAGTCCTCTGCAGACGAAGGTAGTGCATTCTCTATGGCTTCTTCCTCGTCCATGAGTAGCAGTAACAGCTCGATTGGGACATCTGTGTGACGCAGTAAATCGTTCATCACACGTGTAACACAGTCCTTTCTCCCTACGTAATTGCATTTCTGCAGGAGACATGCGTTTGACTCTAGCCGATGGAGGTTTATTAGAGTGATGATTTGGTAGGGGTGCTGGAAGTAACGGAGGAAGACTGGTGGTCTTAATAGATTGTGAGGATGGATTTAGGGTAATCGGTGGAGGTCGAGGATGAAATTGAAGTGAGCTGGTTTTGGAACGAGAACTGTATTTTTCCTCGTAAAGTTTGGCTAATGATACGCAACGTATGAGTGTAGTAGGTGATTGAGCTATCACATCTCGTTGTATATCCGGTTTAAGAACCCCTACAAAACAATCCATCAACGTTTCTGTGGAAATACCCCGGACTCGATTAGCTAAGGCAGTGAAATAGGTATAATAATCCTGGACAGTTGTGAGCTGGGTTAATTTGAATAGCCGTGATCTGGAACATTCATAAGGTGAAGGACCGAATTCCAGCTCTAGTGCCCGAGTGAAATCCTGCCATGAATGAAAAGGACAACTCGGTTAGTCATTTGAAACCAGGAAACAACTTCTTTCTCCAAATGAATAGTAGAAATTGTTAAACGGTGAGCATCTGGTGTGTTGTAATACTCAAAGAATTGTTCTGCCTTAAAGATTCATTGCAAGACCTCTGTACCATCAAAACGGGGAAAATCCAGCTTAATGTTACGAACCTGAAATGGTTGCTGTTGGGGCCAGGAATAACCTTGGATGAGCCTTCACCATGGTGCTGCCCAGAATTGTTGAGAGTCCTTTGTTGCTGTAGTAATGTATCCATCGTTTGTTCCAGTGTTTCAAAATGAGATTTATTCTTTTGTCGATCGTGATGGTCTCCAATAATTTTGTCATGTGTGCAGATAAATCTTTGAGACATGTATTCTCCGCCATTATGGAAGAAGAGTGATGAAAGCACCAATGTAACGCAAGAGAATAGGTTGCACGAGAAATGAAACAAGCAGCACGTATGATAATGCAAAATAGAATGGCACAGAGAAGAGAGAATGTATTATTTCAGAACGAGAAGAAGATCTCTGGGTGTTAGAGAATGTTAAGAAAATATTCCCCCCTTCCCTCTCTCTCAATACTATTAATATTAGTGCCTAACCCACTCATAGTCTGCCAGCCTCACATTGGGTAATTTGGGCCTCGTGGTCTTCTCCGAATCCATTTGTGCAATATTGGGCTTTGTTACACCATAGAGGGGCAATTGCTCTTAAAACAGGATACAAAGACTTAATAACTGAAAATCCTAATTTACAATCTATCCCTACAATTCAAGACCAATGATCCTGTACAATAAATATAAAATATTTATTTATGGAATGTAACTATATTTGCTAATTATGTAATTAAAATTGTACAAGGAAATAAGATTTGCAGAGCATAAATCAAGGGATTCTGACACTCCCTCTCAAGTTGGTGAGTGGATGTCATCTTTTCTCAACTTGCCAATAGTAGATTGAAATGTAACACCACTTAGCCTTCATGTTAATATATTTGCAAGTTGATTTTTAGAAAATACAATAGGTGTACATATTGTCCCATTATCCAATGTCTACTTTATGAAGGGTCTATCTATTTCAACATCCTTAGTTCTATCACTAATACCTTGAAAAATAGCTTCAGAATAAAAGTCAACCTAAAATTTATCTTTAGAAATAAATAAGATAACATATGAATATTTTCTTTAATAGAAAAGTTTTAAAAAAATATAGATCAATTATTCAGTTTTTATTTTTATAATAACAACCACCAACTCTCTCTCTCTCTAAGAAAATATTCTGTTTTATTTTTATAGAAACTACCAACTCTTTCTCTTTCAAAAGTTGTTTTGCGCCTTTTCTTTGTATTTTCTCAAAAATTTGTCTTCCTTTCTTATCAAACTGACGATCAAAGGTCATTCCTAAATTCTTGGCATTGAGTAGAGCAAAAGTGTCCAAAAATTCTTGAACAGAATTAAGTTGCCTGTGATTTTAGATTTTTGGAACTCTTTTGAGTATCTATGCTCTAAAGAGATAAGGGAAGCTAATTTGATTATTTATAATAGATATTGTAATTATTTGTTTATTAAATATGAATTGGACGAATTTGAATTGAATTAATGTTTATAGATGGTATGATGTAATACCAATGTTTGTGAAAGATATGGAATGGTGATCAAGACATGGTATCTTCAGGAGAGGAGATATTGTGTTGAAATTGTTAGGATTGCATTGTTTGGGAATTTGAGCTAAGGAGGTATCCTGACTCTACTGTTACATTAGATTCACATAGATGAAGATTATCGAGTGTCGGGTGGTGAGAGTCAGAGGAGGTTCATATGGTCATGTTTGAGGTTTGAAATATGAGCTGATCGGAATAAAACATAAGAATTAACCCAGTACATATGGGAACTGTATATGAGATTTGAAATAGGAATTGATCAGAACAGATAGATGGTATATGACAAGTGTACATCTATGAGTCTAACTCAATGTACTAGTCTTATGGAAGTAGAGAGTCGAGTGTCTTTATATATGAATCAGTATATATATGATATGATTGATTGTAAAGATGCGATAAAAACAACGTGATGTACGAGATAAATTATGAAATATTGATTCGTTATTGTTTGGTTAAGATAGAAATTTAATTTATGAAAATATATTTTTTAGAACTCACTAACTTATCCTTCTTTTTGTGTGGTGTTTGTTTTGTTTTTAAATCTGCAATGATCGTATATTACACGTAAGTAAAGGATTTGACAGGCGGTGTGACTCCTCACTGAGCTAATATAAAAATTTTATTTTATTTAATTTTGTAATTATAAAAAGATATTTCTATTGAATCCTCTTTAGAAAAGTTTATTTTGAAATACTAGAATGAATGTATTGATATTTATAGAATTTTTGTACAATATATGGAATCTAAGCAGTTTTAAAAGAAAAACCAGCGGTAGTAATTAAAGTTTATATTGTTGTTAACAACATTGAACCCCAAATACTACTGTGATTCTCGATTTGACCTAGGAAGAGGAGGCCGAAATTTTGTATCAAACCAATGGCAAAAAAAAGAAGCAAAGTGTCTAAAACACACTTAACATTGGATGTTTGAGAATCGTCCAGCATGTTCACCCAGTCAGCCACCACAACCACCAGGATATAAACCACAAGCAAAACAATTCGATTTGTCACCATCAAAATTTTGCAACATGAGATTAGCCTATATTGTAACATTGGAACTTTGTTGCAAAGTAAAAGAAAGGCTATCACTGAGTGGGATTGAGAGACAAAGAATTAGAAATTAGTTTCCTACGAAATTTGTTGACACATCTCATGTGCAAGACCAACTTTTCTATTTCCTTAAGGGAAGGAGTTTCAACTCATCCTTCAATAACCAAAATAATCGAATTAAAATACCATGGTAAACCTTCCAAGATTTGTGATCTTGAAGAGAAACATATTCGCCAACAAAAGATGACAGCACTAAGAGTTTTGATGCGAAAAAGTTATTCCTCAACCATACAGTCATCAAGCAAAACCTAGTTTCCTAGCTTGAGGGTGAGCTTGATTTTGAAAATGATAATGAATCTTGTACCAAACATGATAGGAATGATCCCTGTTTACAGCGTAAGAGAATATTAAAGTTGTTATCTGGGATTGAAGACACAACAACTCTTGATCTTGTTGCCCCATTTCGTGTATTTTGGATTGACATTGCCACTATCACGATATGATTCATTCAAGAATCAAAGAGGAATGTTTAAACAAAATACAAGTGTTGCGAACGGTGAGCCTTGATTATAGGTTCCACTTGTAGTTTGGTAAGAAAATTTGATTGGAGTTTTTCAAAAATGATATGTATCCTAAACTCTTGATACCATATTGAAAACTGAAAAGCAGAACAAAGGACAAAAAGTAAAGAACAGAATTCTTATTTCTTAATGATAGTACAGAAAGCTATCTAAAGAGAGTTGTTTTGACGACAGCAGTATAACAGAGAGGCATTCTAATGAAAGTTGTACATCCTGACTTATACCTAACTATTCTCCGTAGAACAGTTAAGAACAAAGGACAAAAAGTAAAGAACTGAATTCTTATTTCTTAATGATAGTTTACAAGAGTTGTTTTGACGACAGCGGTATAAAAGAGAGGCATTCTAATGAAAGTTGTACATCCTGACTTATACCTAACTACTCTACGTAGAACAGTTAAGAACTACTCTTTCTACAATATATTCATACAACAAACTTTTTGTTAGTTGAAAATTAGTTAGATTAGTTGAACCCTCAGTGTTTTGTATAAACTGATGCCAACTGTATCTTTTCAGTAAGTTGAATAATAATTCTTCTCACAAAGTTTTAAAATTCTCTCTTATTCTAATAATACATCAGGGCCTGTCATGCCATAAATTGGTTGTTCATTTATAGGTTGGCCAACATCAGGATAACATTAGATTCTAACAACATATTATGAATGAATTCTACAAAAATCATGAACTGTTAACACATAAAAATATACCTGGATCTTTAGAAACAACTGACAGCAATGATTGTTGGCTAGATGGGGAATGGACAGAAATGGATGGCTGAGGTAATGAGGTGGAAGAAATACCACTAAGACCTGATGATTGGACTCCAAGTCCCACACCAGATTGAGAATTGAACTGCACATACAGTGGGATGTAATAATGGAAAGAAAGTCCAAACCAGATTGAGAAAAATCACAGCAAAATATTTAAAGCTCAGAAATAGCAGTATATGTCATGTAAAATTATCTTTCCACTCTAGAGAAAAATCAAGTTAGATTATGAAAATGCAATTTATCATACAACAAAATATTCAAGTATTTGATAGAGTCAATTACAGAGAAGAAAAATAAAATCTTCTTGGCCTAGACCATTAATAAAATTCTTGAACATGGTAATTGAGAGTATCTCAAAGGAAAACTGAAGAAGTCAACGAGTTAAGGTATATAATGAAGTGCCCACGAGTAAAAAATACAGCAGTATGCTCAATGGTACACAATATAGAGCAGTCAAATGTAAACAATTAAGTCAAGAAATTAAGGTATGTTTGATTCAGCTTTTAATTTTTAGTTTTTAGAGAATATTTTACAGAAACAATTTTCAAAAACTAAGTTTTAGAAGATAAAAGCGAGGGAAGATGTAAAAGTACAAGGAAGGATGAGTAATAGAAAACCGAAAGTAGAAAACCAAAACTTAAATGTTCTGGTTTTTTTTATTTTAAAAACTAAAAAGAGAGACTAGTTTTAAATAAAATCCAAAAACTACTCCTATCAAAAGTTACTTCTGCTTCAAAAATACAAAAACAGTAAACAAACACAGTGCATAGAGGCATTTTGGTGAAGTGGGCATCCTTTTTCAAAAAGGAAACCAAGAGTGCTAAAGCATAAACTATGTTGTTTGTCATCCCAACCATGTTGGCACCACAAATAACATTTATCATATTGTATACCTCAAATATATCATAAAAGAAAAAAGAGAATACAAAAAATAGTGGGGGGACTAAACACTAACCCAAAATCCCTAAGAGTCAATTATCCATGGACAAATGCTAAGGAAAAATAAAATATATCCCTGAATAACTCAGGAAAAATAATGCTAAGGAAATTAATCCACTAAGTATAACCTTGAGATTTAGGAAAGGAAAGAGAAGAAAACAAAGAGGTATTACCCGAAATATGATCAACGGCACTTGGTCAATTATCCATGGATTTTGACTCTCTAGAGATTGTGAAATGTAAGTTGTTGACAAACTAGGAGTTGTACATGATTACGCCAGGCTGTTGGATTTCAACCTCAAATATTCCTTATATTCTTCATTAGAGAACTTTGGCTCAGTAACTTCAGATTTCGAAAAATTGGCTGCCTTCTCAAAAGCGTCATGTAAAGGGTAACGATTCTCTTGGGTGTGACTCATTCTTTTACGATATGTGCATTGAGGACCTTCTCTACCACCACACCCTCTAGTGCAACGACCTCCTTTTCCACTCTTAAATTCTTGAATATTTCTACTCTCAAGAGTTGGAACACGAGGTTGTGTTGTCAAGTTTTCCACAGAAGGAACTTCTTGAGCAACATTTGATTTTTAGCATGATCAAAATCTGGATTCATTGCACGGAGGATCATAACCATGTAAAACTTATCCAATTTATTTTAACTTCTAAGAACATCTTTAACTCTTCATTTGTTGATTGAGCTTTAGCAATAAAACATATCATGTCATTATAAGATTCCTTGATGGAAGCCAATCGATTAGCAAAATTGTAGAGGTATTGGATATCATTTGTGAAAATAATTTAGACTTCTTTTTCAAAACAAGTTACAAGTTTTTGAATGACCTGAGAAAGCTCAAAATATTGGACTCTACTAATTGCCAAAGTAAAGCGCAAAGCTGAAAATCAGGTTTCTTCCACTATTGAACTTGATCTAGTGGTACTCTACTTCCATCCTCTTCTAAGTGATCATGAAGAACTTGGCCAAGGAACCAAAGTTCAATTGAAGCAAACAAAGAAAAGTAGTTTTTCCCATTTAATTTCCTATAATTTATGGTTGGAGTTCCGAAAAAAGAGGAGATAGTTCCTGAAGACAAGTTGAAACAAGGTAGAAAAGGACACAGTCCTATAATGCAATAGAGAAAGAATCGAGGACAACCCTAGGGTTGCAAGAGAGAAACCGTGAGCAACTTTTGATGTCTCACTAAATGGTATCAAAACAAAGAACTGAGGGTGAAAGCAAGCTTAGAAGGCTCCGACAAGTTGACCAATGGCGATCTAGAAGGATTCTAATCACTGGAAGGTAGGGCATGAGAGACACACACCTAGGTCGGCCGAGAGGAAGACGGCACATGACGACAAGTCTATTGGATTTTGGACACGGCCACCTAGGTTGGGACACGCTCCTCAAGGCACATCAAAAACCAAGCGTCAGCAAACGAAACTCTAGTGGCAAACAGTGATCAGACGGTGATTTCTTTGTCATACAGAGATAGGCAGAGCGAGATCAACCCACTCTAATACCAACTTGAGAAAAATACAAAAGAATGAATTTGAGAGAGTGAATTTCCCTCTTACAATCTCATATTTATAATGAAATAAGCGATTTTAGATACAATGAATGAGAGGGAACTAAAGAGAATAAGAAAGATCACAACAATTTTTCAATAAATTCTATTTAAGATGTCTTATAGAACATATTGAGGTAGATTGTTATTTCTTAGAAAAAAGAAAGGTGGAAGTCTGGACACATCACTAGAATTGTGAACTCTACTAAACAGTTAGCCACCATTTTCACCGAGTCTCTTAAGAGGACCAAGGATTGATCATATTTGTAGCAAGTTGAATATATGACTTACATGCTCCAACATGAGGGTAAGTGTTAGAATTACAAAAATAAAGCAAAAATTCTTTATAATCAAGAATATTTTGATTATATATGTTACTGAAAAGTTATTATTTATTCTTGTATCATATCTTTGTTATTAGAGAATATCAAATCTCTCTTATGCAAAATACACACATAGGTATTTTTTTTCATAGATAGGAATAACAATAGAAAAAACATGGGCTAAGCCCTCAAGCTGGTGTATATAAATCGTATCTACCAAACTTGTTACAAATAAAATCAACTCTAGGTCTCCGTAAAGATTTAGTAAAAATATTTATTAACTAATCATTCAAATTAACAAACTCAGTCTTGATGTCTCCAAATACAATCTTTTCTCAAAGAAAATGACAATCAATCTCAATACTTTTGGTCCTTTTATGAAATACGAGATTTGAGCTACTATAAAGAACAACTTGATTATCACATTAGTGTTATTTGAGTGACCTCTCAAATTGCAATTCTTTAAATAATTATTTAAGCCAAAAAAGCTCATAGGTAACTCAGGCCATAGCTTTACATTCCACTTAAGCTCTAGACCTGGCCACAACATTTTGTTTCTTGATCTTTAAAGAGATCAAACTATCACCAATAGAAACACAATATCTGAAAGTAGATCTATTAGGAGATCCTGTCCAATCAACGTCTGAATAACATCCAACTCTAGTATGCTCGTTGTGAGCATATAGTAAGTTTTTTTTCAAGTGAACTTTTAATATACTTCAATATACAAATGACTACATGTCAATGATCTACACATGGGGAATAAAAAATAAAGAAACTAACTCACCACACTGACAACAAATGAAATATCAGGACAAGTATCAATAAGATAGTTTAATTTTTTAACTTATCTTTTGTACTCCTCAGAATCTGAGAGAGGTTCCCCTTGATTAGGAAGGAGTTTGGCGTTAGGATCCATGAGAGTGTCAACAGATTTTGAATTCATTAATCCAGTTTCTTCCAAAATATTCAATGAAAACTTAGATGAGGTTAAGCCAACACACTAAGAGAAAGATTAGAGAAAAGTCCTGCATACAGTACTCTAGAGAGAGTTCTTGAACAAGGAGACAAGACTTAATTTAGTCAGCATTTTAACACTCATTCATAAACTGAGTTTTTAAGTACAAGCTTCACCTATAGGTGTAATAGAGGGAATTTTACGAAAATGGTGCAAATTTGAACTAAAAATACACAAATGGGTAGTTTTTAAAAAAAAATTACGGATTTAGGTAAGTCGTGCTTGGAGGATGAGTTTAAAATTAAGAAATCGTGCTTCCCAACACGACTTCATTTTCAAAAAAAAAAATTTCTTTGTCTTATCTAAAGTTATGTTTCATAGCACGAGTTACCATCTCTGTTTTTTAAAAAATAAATTCCCTTCACCAAAGCCGTGCTCTAAAGCACATTTTTTTTTTCTTTTACTCCATAGTGATTTTAACAAAGATGAGATTCAGAATTCGCAAGATGTAGGGCCTCCATCCAACTAATAACTAATTATAAATCAATTATATAGCTTTCAAATTCTATATCAACAACTCCATAATTGACTAAATCCTTCATTATGACAAAGGGATTAAAAGGAGAGAGAAACAAAGCAAGCCAAGCCTGGCCACAAAGAGATCATATGAACATATTTGCTTATTACAATAGGACAACCCCTAGATCAATTTAATCCAATTAAGAGATCTGGACAATCCAAAAAGATTTTGAATGGGTAACATAACATACAGTAATTTCCCTTTTTTGTTACTGCCTCAACCCATCTCAAAGGTGTAGCCAATCTACTTAAACAAACAAGCCATGCTAGCAAAAACATATACCACCATTTAAAAATAAATTTTGGAAAAGGAGAAGATATACAAAATAGTTGAAAGATACAGATACACTAAATACAATATGGTGAAATGAAATTGAAGATTGAGAAAGAATTGAATGGATAGTTGATGGTTCAGGAAGGAAGAGTGTGGTGTGCATAAAAAAACGTGCTTTAGAGCACGACTTTGGTGAAGGGGTATTTTTTTTAAAAAAATAGAGATTGCAACTTGTACTATCAAACACAACTTTGGACAAAACAAAGTAATTTTTTTTCTGAAAGTGAAGTCATGCTTGGAAGCACAACTTCTTCATTTTAAACTCGTCCTTCCGAACACAACTTACCCAAATCTGTAATTTTTTTAAAATCTATCCAATTGTGTATTTTTGGTGCAAATTTGCACCATTTTTGTAAAAAATTTTGTAGTAGACGTCTAACCCTAACTGTACCCTAACCCTAACTTGTTGAGCAAGCTTCTTAAAAAACCTCTCCATTAAGATGTTGATAAGTGGCTCCTCATGATTGGCTCAAATCCTCTCCATTGAAGGAGTGACACGTGACAAGGTTAGCTTGCAGCCGAAGCTTGAAATCCTCTCCAATGAGAGGACAACTAGCAAAAGAAGCTTGGAGAGGAGCTTCGCATGTGACACCTAGTTGGAAACTTCATATGCACATGTGGCGCCTTTTATCTTCCTAAGTGACACTTTCTTGGATGCTTATTTCTAAGGTGGACGTCCACGTGTCATTTTGAGCTTCAATGCCCGAAACCCTACACTACTTGTCCCAAATTCTATTCTACTTGGTCCAAAATAAATTCTACAGTACTCTATACAATTATTACTAGAGGTCTTGTAATCCTGATGCTCTAAAATCTCTAGAGTGATCTTTTTCAATTTGAACTTGGGTCCAAAAGTTTGTTTGTAGGCCCAAACAAGTCCAATTGGGCTCAAACTCCTAATAAGCTCAAGTCTCTAACTCAATGACCTCTTTATTCTTGTCTGCAGTCTTGGAAATGGGTTTGCATCAATTGAGCATCAACTTTTTAACCTAACAAGAACCTCATTTTTGTCAATATTGGTTATACCCTGAATAAGATGATCAACATAACCTTGACTCTTAAGTCATAGTTTAATGTCTGAGGTCGAAATATCTTAATTAGTTCCATCCAATTTGTCAATGGACAGATGGACATTCACATAATTACTATAAATAGATGGATCAGGCATAGTGACAACAAAAGAGGCCATAATGCAAAGGAGAGAGAAAAATACTAAAAAAAAAACAAGCTTCCAAAACAAGAACATTGATGGTGAGCGTCAATCCAAACAGCAACGGCGACAGCGACAGTGGAGGAAGTCACCGGTGAACATTACATTTATCGAAAAAAATAAGGATCTAACCTAACTCTAGATACTATGTTAAATATAGGATTAATCTCTCTTGTGTAAAATACATACATAGGACTATTTATTTTATAGATAAAAATAACAAAAGAATATGGGCTAAAGCCTCTTTCATCCAACACTCTATATATTATATTGACTTTAACTCAATGTGGCTCTTTTTTCCTATAATTTAACAATTGTTAAGGCATGTACAAGGGGTCAAAAGAATTTAAACTGTTTTCATAAATGCTTCTTTTCTATCATAATGAGTTGTATAATTAAACTAATTGAAAGAAAATAATGGACTACTTTTTTTTCCCAATTTTCTTTATGATTCCTAAAGAAACAAAAGCAATAAATTCAACTCCCAAATGTATCCGTAACCAAGTATATGTATACAATATAGAGCCCAAGCAAAAGCTGTGACCAAAATATACAAGAAGGAATTCACGGACTTGCATATTTAGGTTAGATAACTCAAGGATTCCAGCAAATGCAAAAGGCTAGCATCTCTACCTTTAAAGTCAAGCGTTAAAGAAGCATAGATAAAATTTTAATTTTCTAACTATACAATGAATCATGGACATTTTGGCCCATAATGAATCTTCAATCTTTAAATTCCGTGTAAAAAGAGAAAAAAAAACGAAGAAAAATGATACCTGCTGGAAGAGAGGATTTTGTTGCTGAGAAGAAAACTGCTTGTGATTCCCCCCTGCAAAAGATGGCATATTAAGAAGGGCAATTTGCCCTTGTTGTTGCACTTGCTGGAACTTCTGTAAATATCTTTCTCTTTGATCAGGAACTATTTCAGTTCTTGCACGAACATGACCCTGAAGTATAAAATAAATAAGTCCCTTCAAATGTATAAAAAAAGATAAACTGCACAGCATATGTCCCATCCCATGAAATCCTTACTCCCAGGTCATTATTACATGTACTAATAAGTATGTTATGCTTCTACTCCAATTTTGCATGCCAGAACAATGCATTTCTATGTAACTAAAGATATATAGCTGCTTCACAGACCAACTTATGAACTACATACTTTCATTCAACTAATCAATAACAAAAAAGAAAAAAACTAAAAAATCTAGCCATATTAGGTGAACTATTTGTGGTAGTACGAGACTCAAAACTGATGCTAAAAACGAGCATCTCCCTAACATAGGTCTGTATGTGCAACCAAGTAACATTTTTCATGTGAATAGGCCTATATACATACTCATCCACAAAATACTTTCATATATAAATTAGCAGATGTGCTGACCTAAAATGAATGGAAGATCACCAAAGTCACTAAAACAAGCATAAAAGATTTTTCTAATCTTTGATAATTAAATAATTCATTAAGATAGAGATAGAAAAGAGAAAAGCAAGAGAACAAGAAATGTCTCAAGAGAAAAAGGAAAAAGACAAGAGAAGGCATGAAAATTCATGGTTAAAGGTATTCATCATAAAAATTATTAAACAATCAGGTTCAAACAACAATCATCACCTGTGATTAACTCCGTACAACTATATGATTACTGAAACGATAAGCCAAACAATATTAAATGCATAATTCATTTTGAAGAGTATATACTTGTTCTAGTCTTCTGGAAATCTCCGTACATATTGGATTCTCTACACAAACCTTAAAACACTTTATATACATCACCATATAATTGTCTATTGGGTGAAAATTTATCATAAAACATGATTATACTTATATGATAGTGATAGGAGATCCTCTATAAAGAGATGGGACTATGTTAGGAGAAACATGAGGGCAGCAGCGGATCAAAACCTTGGGCTTTGTACCAGGATAACTGAAACACTGTTATATTAGTTAAAGAATAGAAGTGAGAAGAGTATAAATAGTAAGGGCAGGAACAGAAGGGTATTAGTTTGGTGAAGTTGCATGTTGCTAGTGCTCCCAAATTACCTGGGGACTTGATCATTCTCTTTTTTGATAAAGTGTTCCATCATTCTTTCTTTGCATCTCTTCTGATACAGTTTGTATCAGATAAGAAGTACAACAAATAAGATATGATAAAACTGAGGGTGGCATGCAATTTAAGTAACAGTGTATGACTCGGTCTAATAAAATAATGGATTCTAGATATCAAATGCATACACAGCTTAAATATTTAGCTATATTTCATTAGAAGAATTTGATGTCCTGTACCTCTGAGTAACTAAATGAACAACCAATAGTATAACAATCTAATTGCACATGATTTTATCCGATATTGTCCATTAATAACATTGAAGGCAAGCCTGGCACCACAGTAAAGTTAAGCCTACGTGTCCGATTGGTCACTGATTCAAATCCAGAAACAGCCTCTTTTGATATGCAAGGGTAAGGTTGCATGGTAGGGTAGGTTAGATTTTATTGTCTATTAATAACATTACACCACTATCTTCAGTTTGGAACTATATACAAGTTACAAGTTCAAACAACATAGAATATAAGCAAAATTCCAAGTTAGATCATTAATGAATGATGTACTTATAATTCGAGAAGAAAAGTAACTAATAGTTCACACTTCGAGTACAACAAATAAACAAAAGGCAATGTGGCAGTTGGAACAGCAAAAGAAAATTCAAGAGCAATAGTGTACCACGTCACTCTGATTCTGGAAGGGGCTTCCAGGTCTCCATTGCATGCCAGAAATAGCAGAAGGGGAGAAAACTCTCCCAGACACAGTTGCACCTTCGTTGGCATTACTAGAGTCAACTGAGGAAGTTCCATCACTAGCCCTTGCAACCTGAGGCATAATCATTCTATTACTTAAAGGGGATACAAGAGCCGGCCCCAGCCCCATCCCGTTGCTTCCAAGTCTATCATCAGCAACCAATACGTTTCTCTTGGTTATTTCAGAAGCTGGAGAAACTGAACCAAGAGGCCCATTGCTGGAAACCATGTTTGCAGAAACAAGAGGTATGCTATTTGTTGTTTGATTCGATAGGCTGCTTCTGCTGATATTCCTTATGAGTGCAACATCTGAAAGTGATGGAGATGGTCTTAGGCCAGGGAAACTATTAATCTCTTCCTCTTTCATACTGCTAGACTGAATTACAAAAGATGAAGCACTGACAGCACTACTAAATTCCAAGGAACTCCGAACAGAATTTGAACCAGGTGTGACTGATGAAATGGCTGGTGGACTTGACGAGTTAGACAGTGGAACATTTATTGAAACAGGAGTTGCAAAACTCCCTGCTGGTGTTGTAGCAGTGGAACTAACTGTACTACTTTTAGGAGGTGGAGTTCTTGCACCAACATCAGAATTGCTATCCTGAGAAGCTGTATCATCAGCTTGCTCCTGGAAAGAAGCATTTGATGATTAGAAATCGGAGTTGACCATACAAGGACCAATCAACAATAAATGGAGTTGCCCATAAGCTATAGGTTTTTCTTTGTTAACATAAAGTGATGCCACTGAAAATAAGTTATAACATTTGACAATTAAAAATCAAAATTCCCATAAACTTGGGTTTAACCAAAACTCATCACAACCTTTCCTACATTGTTTATATATAATGAAAACCATAAAAAAAAAAAAAAAAAAAAAAAAAAAAAAAAAAAAAAAAAAAAAA
>Ga0123340_1000151_pt1 | contig 33977 bp, 20 predicted proteins | sample SirMexnodulemix_FD_89961 | JGI IMG/M metagenome (GOLD analysis project Ga0123340, IMG submission 89961) | Root nodule microbial communities of legume samples collected from Mexico - Siratro Mexico nodule mix | ecosystem: Host-associated > Plants > Roots > Nodule | place: Mexico: Nepantla...
GTGTATGTGGAGGTGGACGGGGCGATGAACTCGCTGCTGCCGTTTCGGAACAGCGTGCATTTCCGGGCAGGGAGAGGGTCTCATGGGCAGGGGAGCATGCAGAATGGGGCAAAGGGGGAGGATGTGGTGGTGAAGGTGCCACCTGGAACCTTGATTCGGATGAGTGGAGAAGATGATGTGTTGTTGGAGATGGTGTATCCTGGGCAGAAAGCTTTGGTATTGCCTGGTGGTAGAGGGGGTAGAGGAAATGCTTCTTTCAAGTCCGGGGCTAATAAGGTTCCCAAGATTGCGGAGTATGGGGAAGAGGGTCATGAAATGTGAGTTCTTTTACCATGCATAGCTAGGACCGTTTAGTTTTCTGAAACAGATAACATGTTCGTAATTAAAAATGGAAACAGAAGCCACTGTTTCAAACCATAGGATTATCTACATGTGAAGGGTGCAATTTGTTTTGTTGACGTGAAAGCTACCGTTTGTGTATTGCATTTAGAAAGAGAGAACAAGTTTGCTGGAATGGTATGAGAGTTATGTTAGAATGATGGTTTCTTTTGATCAGGTGGTTGGAGTTAGAACTGAAGCTCGTTGCGGATGTTGGTATAGTTGGTGCTCCGAATGCGGGGAAAAGTACACTTTTGAGTGTTGTTAGTGCTGCAAAGCCAGAGGTGGCTAATTACCCCTTTACTACACTGCTTCCGAATCTCGGTGTTGTTTCCTTTGACTATGATTCAACCATGGTAGTTGCAGACCTTCCAGGTCTTCTTGAAGGGGCTCACCGAGGTTTTGGTTTAGGCCACGAGTTTTTGCGCCACACTGAGAGGTGTTCTGCCCTGGTAGGCACTTTTGAGTCGAGATGCTTTTTTGTGATTTATATAGGTAGACATAGCTACATTTCAGAATCTTTTTTTCTGGTAGAGCTGTGTTCAATTTTAGAGTTACCACACTGCTTCTAGGGGTTCAGAAAACAAGAACAGGAGTAGATTTTACGTATTTTCTTTGCTTTACTTTTTTTTTTCCCCTTCTAACAATTAATTTGAGACATCATTGTTTTCTTTTTTTTTTCTGCTTCTCGTTTTTCTCACATTGAAAACTTCTGTTTAATTCAAGCCTATGTATAATTGGTCTCAGGTACATGTTGTTGATGGTTCGTCACTGCAGCCAGACCTTGAGTTTGATGCAGTTCGTCTAGAGCTAAAGCTGTTTAATCCTGAACTTGCTGAGAAGCCTTTTGTAGTTGCTTTTAACAAAATGGATCTTCCAGAAGCATATGAAAACTGGGAATCCTTCAAAGAAAATTTGCAATCTCGTGGGATCACTCCTTTTTGTATGAGTGCTGTTACAAGGGAAGGTACTCAGGAAGTTATCTCTGCTGCGTATGAACTTTTGCGTAAAAGTAAAGAAGAGAACGAGGAATATGAAGGTTATAATTAGTTTTAAACTTATTCTATAAATTATTATCACATCACCTGAACACTCTTTTTTCTCTAACAAGTTCTTTGTATTTGGACAAATTTGACCTGTTTCAGATGGAAAAGATATGATAAACTTGAATCACGTCGCCGATGCAGTACAGAGGCAGCGGAATGCATCTATCAGCGATTTTGAGATTTTTCGTGAGAGTGATTCAAATAGTTGGCACGTAGTTGGATCTGGATTGCAACGATTTATTCAGATGACAAATTGGAGGTAGGTTATAGAGTAAAAATGCGATCAGGTCAGGAGTACAGTTCCTCGATATATTTTTTTATCAGCAATTTGCTTTTTTTTTTTACATATTAAACATACACACACACATATTGAGGTGTAATTTCTAATCACACTGAATAAATTGTGTTGAAATGCATAGATTTTCAAGTTTTATGTGAAGATGTCAGAACAAAAAATATTCTTGCAATAATCATAGGAAACATCATGGAAGAACCTTTTTTTGAATAGTGTGAGAAAATATTTGAAATTCCATCCTTCTCTTAACTGATTCTTGATGTGTTAGAAAAAATATGTATTAGGATAAGCATTATGATTGAAATTGTAACCCTTTTTTATGTCTAGTTTCATTGAGATATGCGGATTTTTTAACAGGTACGTTGATTCGGAGAGAAGATTCCAACATGTTCTTGAAGCTTGTGGTGTGTACAAGTCTCTCATGAAACTTGGTGTAAAGGAAGGGGACACGGTAGTCGTTGGAGAGGTGTGTCTTTTGGTTCTCTTTGGCATTTCTATTCACTACAATCCTTGGTAACACAAAGAACAATGATGTTAACGTATGATTTAATAAATGCAATTTAGCTATCCTTAAATGTGGAACATTATTGATCCCTCCTTCTTCCTATGACAAAAGATAACCTGGAAACATATGGCAGCTGGAAAAAAAATTCAATAGATCCATACACAGTTCTACACGAAGCTTTTCTACAATCTTTTGTGCCATTTCCATAATATACATACCCAATGACCATTTACTCTGGTACTTATCAGATGAAGATGATATGGCATGACTCCTCTGACAATTCTGGTGCGGCTAGGATGAAGAAAATATCTTCAGATTCATTAAAATGGGCTGAATGGAAGTAATGCCACTCAATTTTGGTGATTCTATACATGTGTACTACAATTATGCCATAGGTAAGGGTAAACAATGTTCTTGTAATGGTTTTGTAGTTTCATCCATGCTATCCTTAGAATCTTGGCAACGATCTAATTTGATCCCATTTATAAATTTTTCGTGGATTGTGCGTATGGGCACCTATACGTAGAGATGACTAGCTTCGGTTTTTTAACCTTTCCTTGAAAAGAATATCATCCCATTTTTATTTTTATTTATTTGGGTGTATTTTGGATATAATCATTGACATTACTGTTGTAGTAGTTTATTTGACAATATTTTCAAACTATTGTGTTTTATCATTTTTTGAAATCATCAATTGGGGCATCATCGATCATGAAATTAATTTTACTGCTCGTTAATGAACAGCTGTTCATGTAGGAAGCAAATTGAATCATAATGAGGTGACGTTGAAGAGGATAGAAGTCATGAAAAGCTGCATCAAAAGCATAAAGGTAATGCAAACCATTGCATGCTTGTCCAGTGATGGCAATGATGCTGGGTGCATTTACCATTCAATTTTCTCATCTTTGACTTGCGGGAGGTCTTCATCAACTCACAGCTCCCGAGTCATGTATGAGGTAAGAAAGCTGTGGAGCTCATTAAACATGGTTTGTTTTCTTAAATTGGTTTAGAACAGATAAATAACAAACTGGAGAGAACGTGATTGCTTATGTAATTGTATGATGGTGTGTTATAAATTATTTTGTACACGATCTAAAATGCCTAACATGATTATATCCTCATTCTTGACAGACAGCTTTCACGTGATTTGGATATTTCGATGAAATTAAAGTCGAATTTCAAGTTTCACGTGAAGTCACATATAAGCTACTGGATTGAGATTGCTATATTTTATCTCTAACGTGTTTGTATCTCGGTTTACTGGTTTGTTAACTATAACCTGCTTGATAGACGATCCTGTCTCTATAAAGAATAAAGCTGTTAATGGATGTTGGGGAAAAATCTGTATTTTGAGGCATGACAGACTCTTCTTCCTTTCTTTACTGCATCAGAGTGTTAGCCAATTTCCTTCGCTTAATTATCAATGTCTACATTTGGCATCACAAGCTAATAGCCTAATGTGGCTAAGTCATGTTTGCATGATTCGTGTAATATCATTGGTCAGAAACCACCCTTAAGTGCAATAACTTTCAAGTGATTTTTAATCGATGACCTCCTTACTTTAAGAAACACTTATATTGGTATCTTAACGTTTCTGGTGTGTGATAGTATGGTTTTTATTTTAATTTTGCTGTCTCATGCTGGTTTCGTATGGTTTGATTTTCCTGACTACTGTGGTTTGTTAACCCAATGACCTACTGTTTTGGCGGAATTATATTTGTGTTACCTGAACTTCCTAACAAATGTTTAAAGATTTATTTTATTCTATTAGGGTATATTTGGATAATTTTTTTTATAAATATTGGAGAAAGAGAAAAAGAAAAAAGAAAATGAAATTTTTAAAAAATTAGAATAACTAAAACAAAATAAAAAATATATATTTAAGTTATAAAATAGAGTTTTTGCAAATCAGTTACGTATACATTAATTTTTATTTATAAAAAAAAACAATATTTTTTATGAATAGAGTTATTTAAACATATTCTTGGTAAGACTTATGACTGAATGACCTTTTATTCAAAATACTTAAAAATAATTTCATTCAAGAATGGTTTTTAATTTTTCTCTCTTTCGAGAACAAGATTCAGGTTCCGATTTACATAAATGTTTTAATATATAAAATGTAGTATAATTAAAATTTATAATAAATATGAATATAGAAAATAATCCAAATATCATTTGAGATATTTTAACTCTAATTTATATTAAAATGCTTAAATTCAAATTAGAAATAGAAATGAAAAAGAGAATAAATTGAAAGAATTAGACCGTGAATAAAAAGAATGATAATTTGAGAGTACAGTTGTTAAATATTTATTTCTTACGAAAGTGAAGGAAAGAAAAAGACTAAGTTCTAGGGAAGCGCAGCATTTACTTGCAATGACAAGTACTAAACTGTGGGTGACTTTCGAAGAACCAGAGTTTTAACCTAAATATTGGGCATAGATAAATTTAAGATCCATTGATAAATGAATATAACTTGTCTTAACTTATAAGACATAAGACATATCTTGTGAAAACTCTTATTTTATGTCCTTCAGTTCTTCATTTCTTTTCTCCCACGTTGTTTAAGAGCAGAAGTACTTTACATTATTTTCTTTCAATTAACTAAGACATCTTTAATAGGGATTAAATGTGATGGAGTAACTAAATTTAATATAACTTGTTTTAATGGGTTAAAAAGTGTCGTATCATTTAATAGTTAAAAGTAATCATAATTTATAAACATTTTTTTTTCTGAACAAAGTTGTGGTAAACAAAACCGACAAACAATAAAACTTGAGCCAAAAACATTTGAGTTGTCTCACAAATATTTACATTTCTAATTAGTCAACATTCTCAGTCTTCTCCTTTAATTCTGTTTAATTACCTTAGCATCACCAGAGGTTCATATTTAATATGATGTCATTTCAACGTATTTTGTGGTGGTCACGATTCACGAACGCGGAAGGAACAACACACCACGGCACATAATTAACTAAATAAAGCTAAAAAAAGCAAGAGCTTAAAAAGCAAAAAAGACCACATTTTTGTCCTGAACTTTGGTTGCAAAGTGGGAAAGACGCAACACAAGTGTGTGTATGAACAGATAGAAGCTCAAACTGAAGCTGCTAAAGCAAACACGAGACAAGTTTGAACCAAAAGTTGCTTACTACAACATTTCTCACTTAAACTCCATTTCTCTATTTTTCGTCAAAGTCCAACTAAACATACTTATCTTTATCCCCAAATGCCGGATCACCTTTAACAACAACAAAAAAAAAGTGCGAGTAATTAGTTTTGGAGAATGTGCAAAATTCTCTTCTAACAGTGAAGGTCTTCATATTTTACACAAACATCTATTTCTCTGATTATAATATTAACACACTACAAAAACAAGAGACAACAACAACCTAAGTAAGTGAAGTAACACACATTAGATTATCCAAAACGAGGAAAATATTGTAAACTTAAAATACAATAGACAAACAAAAAAAGTGATGAGAAAAATAGAGGGGGAAAGGTATCTTTTGTGCTTACTTTTACTATTGTGAAAAAAAAAAACTCTATTTTAGGGATATGTAGAGTACCTTATTAAAAATGCATCATTTGCCAACCCAACCAAAACACATCTTTTGAGATGTGCCCTGACTAACCTTTCTTCTTACCAAATGGTAAGTTCCAAGACTATTAATCCAATCATCATATTATATATATTGGGAAAAGAAAGGTGATCGGTCATCTTGACTATTAATCTATGATAATCATAGTTTGTGTGTTTAAAATTAGTGCCTCTAATGAAAATATGCTCTGACCAAATTAACACCTCATATGTGTTGTGTTGTGTCTATGTATAATAGTATATATTCTGTCATAATGTCACTCATAATTAAACTCGTTTTTCTATTGAATGATAAAACAGCTAAAGCTATGTGTTGAATAGTTACGACTAAAAGAAACTTCTTGCTTTTTCTTTGTTTTTGAGTTTATGTGTGTCAATATTTTTGGTTTGTGTTGGTACAGGAAGAGCATTAATACCAATAATATCTTAGCTTCAACACTGGGGACCCAAATGAAGCTAACATATGTGTATCTTTCGGCTGCTTCAAAACTTTAGTGGAAGAGTCAAGGTTCTTAGAGTCAAAACCCAAATGATTTCTTAATCAAACAACTGTAATTGAGCCGTTTGTGATCTCTTTCATTTTGGTCTCCTGTTTGAATACTTTTCACTTGCACTTTACAAAAATTTAGTGGGATCACTGCAAGTTTAATCGAGCCAACATGGTGTTACTGATGACAAAGCATTGGGAAAAATGTTAAAAACAACAAAACGGCTTGACCCTTTTGATATGATTAGTGGCATGCTATTTCCAATGCCACATAGAATGATTTTGCAGGCTTAATTAATTAAAGAGAGTAAAATTATACTACAACAAGAGCTGTGAATCAATAAAATGGTGGCCCACTATAGCTTTTGTCTTGTGGGGCGGTTTAGTCAACTTCAATTTGCATGCTTCGTTTAAGCTTTTTGTTGCCCTTTTTGACTACCCTTTTTTCTATTGGCTTTTGGAGATCAGTACTCATGTCTCTCATTATCAGACTTTATTGAAAATTGATCAAAGGCAATTTGCAGAGTTCATGTGTATGCAATGTTTTATCAGTATCTATTTTGTGTCATTAATAAGCCTTTCTTAAATTTATACACTAGCCCTTAAACACTCTGATGCTACATTTATGCTACTGTCAAATTCTACATAACCAAAGTTTAAATTGTGGTTGGTGTTTTGTCACAATTCTTGACATGGTGAAAAATTATTGGCAAAAGAGACTGCAATTTTGAGACGTAACTATGAACAAAATTTGATTAATATATTTATTATAAGAACACTATGAGTAAACCACCATTTTACTATTTGGAAGTGTCAAACACTGTTAAAGTAGTCCCTAAAATTTCTTATTTTGAATGACTAATATGGCATTACTATGTACTTTCACAAATCAAAATGGTGGGGTTTAAGCGAAAACTGTTAATGAACATTCTAGAATGCAATATCAGATTTGTGCTTGAAAGATCCAAGACACAAACACAGGAGTAAAGTTTTAATCCAAAGGGAACTCTGCTAGAAACTACATATGTTTCTGGCATGAAACAAGTATTTGCAAGAAAATCTGATATTTTATAGAGTGGTTTCGGTAATTTGACACTCATTCCTTTGCTAAACTACTACCATCAGTTCTGCCTAACATATATAAACCATTCATGACACAACAGTATTGAAAATTCTACCATTGAAAGACGAACTAACAAACAAAATTAAGAATTTAACATGTGGGCCTTTCATAAGACCGCCTTTTCTATTTGTGTGTTCTAGAGTGGCGTTGGTTCAATGACACAGTACAGTGAAGACATAACAAAATATCAAATTATTGAATAATGTTCATTCTGGTCAGATAATTTTAACTGCTCCCTTTGAAAACTATGAAGCAAACAAGAGTTTACTATGTAATTGGTTGATTATTTTGCATAAAAAGGTTTCACATGTGTATATTACCTGCAGCCGGTGAACAACTTGCTAAGATATAGTGATTCCAAATTCAAAGATTGGAGATTGTCGAGGAGTATGCAGACAAATAATGCAGTTGCTCACATTTTCTGTTCTGCCCTGGAATATATCAGTCATCCAGTAAAGTTCTCTATAAGTGACACTAGCTGAAAAATATAGTTTATGATCTTATGATAGTGTAATTTATACATACATATCAAATAACATAAAAGTTATAGGGTCAAGCGTTTTTCTTCTGAGGTGTATGTGTATTAGTTTTTCAATATTGTCTGCTGAAAAGAACAAAATAGGAATAAATCATCAATTTCATTCTTAAATTATTACATTTTCTCTTTAATGATCCTAAAGTAAGGGCTCTACTTAATTAGTTATCAAAGTAATGAAAATCATGTTCAGTAATCCTCTAAGTAATAAAAATCCTCCACATGACTCCTTGAACTGTACTGAAATACTTCAACTTATGAACATAAATATGATGAATATTCCATACTTCAAAGATAGTTTCAATACTTTAAAGACTACTTAGGAGAGAATAATACTTTTGGTAGAAATGGTGGTTTATTGAACATAGTAGATCTTAGCTGGAAGAATTTCATGATTTGCCTGGCCTTTACATATGAACTGATGATACACATAAGGATTCAATTTTGCCAATGCTAATCAAATGCCAATACCTTGCATGGACCAAATGCAATAATTGGCTCACCAAACTTTACATTGTTCACCGAGTTCGAAAACTGAGGTAGATCTATTTTTTAACTTACCACGGTAAATCGGCTATTATGCTTATTACTAAGATACAGAAATCCCATTTTAAATATCATTGGAACAATGAAGAAAATGATTGTTGCAAAGGGGAAAAAGACCCAAATTGCAGCTTCTCCCCACGAAAAGTATTTGGCAAGTAAAGGGAATCTTTATTTTCACCATTCAGTTTAACCATGAAGTATACTACTAGATGATGGGATGGAGAGGCAGAGATTCAAAAGAAACTAGCATCAGTCCCGTGCAAAACCACAGGAAAAGAGAAAACCAACATTTATGATAAAAACCAAAATGTCATCGGTAGAAAAGGAAAAAGCTTGATTAAAAAATTGACATGTGACAGAAAATTGGACAGATTTATGATATACTGAGATAATAACAAGATTTTATAGGTAGGTGAAAAGGGGAAAACGGTTTGCATAAAAATGACATATGCAAAATCTCCTTTTCCTTCTCCCATGATGAAGTCACTGTCTTTAAAAGACTTGGCACTACTTCACCCTTTTCATTCACATTCTCTTGTTTGCTCCCTTGAGGTGACACTATTTAAATTCCCTTCCCTTCATCAAACACATATTTCTTTCCATTTTCCAAACCATGTCCACCTCTAGAACCTCAGATTTTTCCCTCAAAGGATATGAGTCAAAACCAACCCAAATGAACTTGTCTCTTCTTCAACGTAACACCTCAACTTCTGGTGAGAGAAGAGGGCGAGGAAAGCAAGCAGAACCTGGAAGGTTTCTCGGGGTGAGAAGACGCCCTTGGGGTAGATATGCTGCTGAAATCAGAAACCCTTTGACTAAAGAAAGACATTGGCTTGGAACATTTGACACTGCTGAAGAAGCGGCTCTTGCTTATGACAGAGCTGCCCTGTCCATGAAAGGATGCCAAGCAAGAACCAACTTCGTATACTCTAAAGATATCAACTTTTTCCACAATGCTCTCACCCCTTTGAACGCTCAACCTCTCTTGCCACCTTCACATAACACTCACAACAACATGCAACTAACCAATCAAAGTGGCCTCTCTCACCTTGCTACTTTCACTTCCCACATTGAAAACCCTTCTGACTTATATGCTGACACTGCTCTTGGGTCACCTCAGGATGATAACTTCTTCTTCTCCAGTGAGTCTAACTCTGGCTATCTTGAATGCATAGTTCCCGGTAACTGTTTCAAGAAGAGCAATGACAGTGCTTCAGGTCGTGACCTAGAGGTTGGCCACGTTAACTCAAACTCCATGCAGGTTCAGCCACATTTTGAACATGCAGATTTTTCTCAAGAAGCCTTGAACATGCAAGCAACAGTGGCCCTTAACTATGCAGATTTTTCTTGCCCAAGTGATCTTGGTAAAGGATTATGGGATAATGATCAATCATGGGATTGCAGTTCCAATGAACTAGCAGCTATGTTTAAAAACCCTTCAAGGGTTGTTGAGGAAGGGTGCATGGATGCATTGCGTCCCTTCACTGATAGCTCAAACTATGGGCTAATGACTGAGGTTGTTTCTTCAGCTACATATTCTTCATCAGTTCCTCCCTTTGGCAATCTTGGCTCGGGATACTCACCCTTCTGAGCTCGATCTAAGGGACCTTTTATCAAAGGGTGTTTTATAAGAAACTATTATATAGTGTTAGAACATCATGGTATATTGGTCAATTTCTATGTGTTACGTAACTAAATTTTATTGACTTTTCTTCCTAAACTTAAATATTCGATTCTGTGTTCTGTCAGAAGATTGACCAGTACATGGTCACGTGCTACTTGCATGCAGTGGATACGTCTGTGAGGTAATTTTGGTTTTGAATTAGTTCTTTAATTTCTTCCAAGGTGGCTACTAAATTGCACACACGGGTGAGCTCATTTTGGTTCAAAGATGTTGAGAAAATCTTTAGTGCCTCTACCAGATCACTTCTTCTCTCTTTCATATCATGAAAAGTCTTTTATGTGATATCTTTGCTCATATTGTTATTATAATAGTAAATATTACTTATTGTTACTTAAGACCAATTCGTGGCATCTAATTTTCATTGTCTGAATACTGCACATTTTTTTCAACGTAGCATTGAAGCAAAAGCCAGCGATCCTTGTAACAATGCAGAACCGCGTTGATTAAAGAATTTTAGTAACTTTCGTTATTCTGAATGAGGAAGATATCGCTGACATCAACTCAGAAAAAAGTTGGAAAATGCAAAAAGAATAATTTTTAAAAACAACAAATAGTTGGACTAGGGAACGGATATATAGTTGAAGACCATTCCCATGTTGTCTCTAATATCTTTCAGTAGAGAAAATAACGAAAGCTAAAATTAATATCAGTTTAACGTCTTTAAAAATAATTGATAAACGTGTTCAAGAAATATAGTAGAGGCTAGCTAGTTATTAAGATAAAACTAATTGATACACTTATATTATCACTGCTCAAAAGGCCAGATAATATAAACTATAAATTACTGAAAGAAACGCTGAGAACGAGGCACTTTGACAGTGTCGTTTGTTTTTTTATTGTCGGACTCTAAAAGGTAATTGACACTGGTAGAATGAGTTCAAAATTGCTATTTTATAGGGATAAATTGTGTTAGTTGAAAATATGCTGATGGGAGTGAAGATTTTAGTCATAGCATTATTACTAGTTTTTCCTTTTTAATGATCAAACATGATCAATTTTTATCACATTACAAAGGCGTTTCTTAAAAGTCTTTAAAACTGTGGCGTCTTTAATTTAGGCATTAATACTAGTGTGTAATTATGTGGACGTTTAGAATTAACTTTATCACGGCTATTGTAATTAATTATACGGACTTTTTTAAATTCGAGAATTTGAAACGGTCATGTATTTAATTTTTACAAACATATTGTAGAAAGTACTCACTGATCTATGTCAAGTAACTTAACTGCCACCTTTTAATAGCTACTTTATACAAGGGAGTGACCATATTAAAAAAATGAAATAAAGCTTTATCAATTAGCCATAAACATCTGTAATTTGGTAGTCGTTAAAATTTTAGAAATAGTTGTCTTCTGACATGAGATTATGTTTCTTTTCCAACCTGTGTTATCTATTTTCATCACAATTTTCTTTAATATTTATAACAGTTTTGCATTTTTAAAATAATTTTGCTTTGTTCTAACCTAACTAAAATAATTATTCAAATTAGTTTTAAAATATAAATTTTAAATCACATCAGTTTTCTGAATTAATTTAAAAAAACTTAAAGAAGATGAAACCAAGCTTAATAAAAAAATTCTGAAGTACTTTGTAGTGCAAAATCCATCCTGAAAAGCTAGACTTTCTTGTCCTCAGGTACAGCGCAATTTTTTATCATGCCAAAAAAATATCGAAAGACAAGCGGGATACGAAACTGAAGAATTATTTTACGTGCATTGTCATCCACCAAAACTTGGAATTTCACTTCAGAAGTCTCATGTCGCAATTGGACTCATTTTTTATGCCATCGGTTTTGTTGGCCAAGTGCACTACACAGTGCATATAAGACTGGGAAAGTGACTATCAATGGATATTCCGTGCCAAGTGCGTACTATTTACAGTATAACCATCTTACAACAAAACATATTCATCACAGGGGAAGGTGAGACATATAATTAAAGAAACACCTGAAAAATAACTCATTTCAGAGTGAAGCTTGATCAGGTATGAACTAACAAAAAGGGCAATAAAGGTTACTACGCATTCAAATGAGCTAATTTAGATTTGTTTCTTCATATATGTATTTTGTAATAAATTTAAGTACCAAGTCAAGCTTTCATTTCACAACAGCACCTTGTATCTAAAACCATATAAGATAGCAATGTGAAGCCTCATTGTAGTCTCCTGGTTACTTCTCTTCACGATAAACCCTAAATACAAGTTGTTGGGAAACGTATTAAACAGCACTTACAAAACAGAAATGGAAAATTGTCCCAAATTAGAAAAGGGTTCGGGTGAAGAGACATAAAGACGTGGTATTCAAGATTGGAGCACAGATCAGCATTAAAAGCTCCGAAATGTGGAGATGTGAAAGGGCATGTGCACAATGGGCTTGCAGATTCTTTGAGAGTTATTCAAAAGCAAGGTGGTCGTATGGATTACTAAATTCTGAAGGATGGCCATGATTTATTCAAGATCAAAGGGATGGCCAAAAAAAGATTATATAAACACAAAGATAATTGGTGTGAAGTGTGCTAGACTTGAAAGTGGAACTGGGATAACTGAAAACAAAACCTATTGGAGGACCTCCTTGAATAATTATGTCCAGTGGAAGAATTGAGATGGAAAAAAGGAGTAATGATGAGGTATGCATTCACATTGCTTAGCTTGACGTGTGAGAGACATTGCTACTTGTGGTACTAGTGGCAGTGGCTAATGGATCCAAACTTAGGGCAGATGGCTGACTATTTGATTGAGAAATGGGTCCACCTGTCGACAAAGTCAAGCCAATTGACCCGGTCAACATTCCTGATGATGAAGACATTCTGGATGGAACAGACTCCTTGCTGGATCCAGAGGAAAGTTCGAGCCGCAACTCTGATGATGAAGATGATGGAGCAAGAGTACCAATAGTTGAACCCACAGGATAGGGTGCAACAGGCATGTCAGCCAGGGAAGAAGCAGATGGACTATAACTCAGTGATCCCATAGAATGATCGAATTTGCATGCAGAACCAAACTTACATACTCCATGCTGTGCATAATGAGTGCAAGGTGACGCGCCCTGATTATCAAACACAATGATTAGATTGATGATTAAGAAGGTAGTCAATAGATATTTTTCAATAGCAATTCAATTGATAGACAAACTTATCACTGCCATGAGGTACTTTGTTAAACCTATCAGGAGAAAAAATTATAAAACATGATGATACTTTTCTTGAGCAAAAACTCCTAAGAGGAACACTGATGCACGAAGAGGAGAGAACAATTACAGCTGAGATGAAATATTAAAGACCAGTTTATCATATTTCAAAAGTCACACATAGAAGAAAATCAAGTACTCCAAACATGTACAAAAGCAGTCCTAATATAGAATCACATGATGGAAACATACTATTGCCCATGAAACAAAGTTTGAACAACTCAAGCTAGATTGAGACCAAATAGATGACAGCACAGGCACCTAAGTTCAACAAAGAAACATGCAGAACAAGATGTTCCTAGCATTCTCAAAGATTTCAAGCAAATGCAACTAATGGGGGAAGTAAATCAGCACAAACACAAATATAATGTATAGTTCTTGCATAAAAAGGTTATAATTGACATAAAAGGCATTCCATGACAGAAGTAACATTCAGGCATAACAAGCAATGCTCAAATAACCAAAATCTTAATTTTAACATATAACAAACCAAAAGAAATAAAGATCTAATTAAAAGAGTTTCTCCAATAAGTACTTCTAGGAAAGAAAATTAGAAATTAGTTTCTCCATAAATTAAAACTATCTTAAAAACTAATTTGTAGAAGTTTAGTCATATAGCTTTGCTAAAATTTTACTTTTAACTCATACATAAGTTAATTTTAGCTTGAAGAAGTCAATTTGATTTCTTTTCTCCTAAAACTCCTTAAGGGAAGTTTGTTTAAACAGATCCTAAATGGAAATTAAGTTGGGGCCTTAAAGGATTTTGGGAATTATATGGTGTCTAAGTTCCATATCAAGTAGTATGGGATGTTCAGTGGAATATTTGAGCGTTTGGTTCGCCCCCTTAACAACTAGCTTTTAAAGGATAGGCTCTCCAAGTGTTTGGGTGCTTATCAAGACCACATAAGAGAATCTAGATAAAATAACGAAAACAGTGATGCTGTGGAAGATGATGCATAATGTGAAATAAATCAAGGAGCTATGAATAACACGTTGAAAAATGACTAAAATAATGTATCAAAACATACAGAAACCAACTACAAAAACTCTTACACAAAAATCAGGTAACTGGTTGTCTGGAAACCATTAACCTGGAAACAAAGCTAAATGGTTTTACTGAAATTTTGGCTTTTGACATAGCCAAATAGTATTGATTGATCGGTCTTGCTCCCTTAAATGGAGTTTTGCTCTCACTATGCTTTTGTGATTCAGGATGGTATGAACTAAAAATATATATAAATTCATAAAAAATAATAAATATATATATATACAATTTTACAAATCCAAATAAAAAACATACTTCTTAGACATTGCCAAAATAATAATAAAATTATAAACCATTGTCATCATAAATTTCTTCTTATAACTTACATATAGGAATAGAACTATCAATCTCATTCCTTACTTAAAATAATTCATAAAGAGAACAATTTACATCTTAGGTTTATGGAGAGACAATGTTTCTGTACTACACATACTTGTATGCTTTCATGAAGTTTTATTGGATATATGTTTTCAGGAGACACTTCATCAACACTAACACGTATTGGTGAAGTATCGAAAAGTATTGATATTGTCAAACTAGGAATAAAATTATAAACGATTGTAATCATAAATTTCTTCCTATAATTTACATAATAGGAATAGCACTATCAATCTCATTCCTTAAAATAATTCATAAAGAGAGCAATTTACATCTATGGTTTATGGAGAGACAATGTTTCTATACTTCACATACTTTTATGTTTTCATGTATAGTTTTATTGGATATAAATGTGTTTAGACACTTCACCAACACCAACAAGTAGTGATGAGATACCAAAAAGTATTGATATTGCCAAACTAAAAATATAATTATAAATCATTGTCATCATAAATTTCTTCCTATAATTTACATAAAGGAATAGCACTATCAATCTCATTCCTTGAAATAATTCATAAAGAGAACAATTTACATCTTTGGTTTATCAAGAGACAATGTTTACACATGTTTTGTTTTCATGTAGTTGTATTGGATATAAATGTTTTAAGGGCTTAGACACTTCAGGAACACTGAGACGTATGGTGAAGTATCGAAAATCATTAATATTAGGTACGAGAAATAAATAGAAGTATTGGTACTTAATAAGTTTGGGTAATTTTGTATATGAAATGATGAAGTAGCCAAGCATATCTATATCATATAAGTATCAAATACAAATACGAGAAACAAATTTATGAATTAGTGCTCCACAGATGAATTCTCTTTCTACTCTAAGAAAGTTTATCACTAGTGATTTCCACTCATAATATGCAACTTATCCTTTGAAAGTGAAAGATATGTTGTTGTTAGGGCAAAAGGCTGCACTAGAATCCCTTGCTAGTACTATTGAGTCCAATGTTGATGCTCGAGATTAAAAGAAGCTAGGTTAATGACACTTCCTTTTTCACACTTGAAGTATGGGGCAGACTGGCATAATGGAAGTTACATCCATATGGGTCACGCATGTACGTAAGCCTTGTTGTCTTAGGTTTGTTATCAAATCCCTTACACACCTTTTGTGCAAGAACCAAGTAACTAAATGTCATAAAATTGTGAATTGGGGAACAGAGCTAAATGGTTTTACTAAAATTTTGGCTTTTGACATAACCTAATAGTATTGCTTGATCCATATCTTGAATACATTCACTATCATTTTCCTTTTATATCTCCTACAAAGAATAAGATGTTTCTTTTGTTCTTTTTTCAACAAACTTTTATCTCTAAAAGACCTATCAATAGAAATTGAACCCAAATAAAGTTTTGACCATCTATCAGTGAAACATGTTCCATGAATAGTTGGCACATACAGGAATATCCGAAAAGGAATCTATCTTTGTTTTTTTCTTTTACGAATAAAGGAACGATCCTAACAAAGAATCGATTTTTGTTTCAATTGTTGAATCTCCCTTTGATGGATCAATGTGTGATATATCGAATATTGAATCTCCATAATTATCTTGAATAATTCACTAATTTTTTCCTTTTACATCTCCTACAAAGGATAAGATGTTTCTTTTGTTCTTTTTTCAACAAACTTTGATCTCTAATAGACCTATCAATAGAATTTGAATCCAAATGAAGTTTTGACCATCTATTTGTGAAAAAAGAACAAGTGGATCTCATGTTCCATGAATAGTCGGCACATTGAGGAATATCGAAAAAGGATTTTATGGAATCGCTATGAATCTATCTGTGTTTGTTTTGTATGAATAAAGAAATTATCCTAGCGAAGAATTGATTTTTCTTTCAACTGTTGAATCTCCCTTTTATTGATCAATGTGTGATATATCGAATATTGAATCTCCATAAACAAGTTCACTAATTTTTTCCTTTTATATCTCCTACATAATAAGATGTTTCTTTTGTTCTTTTTCGCTAAACTTTTATTTGTATAGACCTATCAATAGAATTTGAACCCAAATGTAGTTTGGACCATCTACCACTGAACAAAAAAAAAACAAGTGGATCTCATGTTCCGCGAATAGTTGGCACACTGAGGAATATCCAAAAAGGATTTTAAGGAATCGCTATGACTCTATCTTTGTTTTGTACGAATAAAGAAATGATCCTAGCAAAGAATCGATTTTTCTTTCAATTGTTGAATCTCCCTTTGATTGATCAATGTGTGATATATCGAATATTGAATCTCCATAATTCCCTTGAATAAATTCACTAATTTTTTTTTACCTTTTATATCTCCTACAAAGAATAAGATGTTTCTTTTGTTTTTTTTTTCAACAAACTTTTATCTCTAATAGATCAATAGAATTTGAACCCAAATGAAGTTTTGACCATCTATCAGTGAAAAAAGAACAAGTGGAGCTCATGTTCCATAAATAGTTGGCACACTGAGGAAAATCCAGAAAGGATTTTAAGGAATCGTTGTGACTCTATCTTTGTTTTGTACAAATAAAGAAATGATCCTAGCAAAGAATTGATTTTTCTTTCAATTGTTGAATCTCCATTTGATTGATCAATGTGTTATATATCGAATATTGAATCTCCATAATTATCTTGAATAAATTCACTAATTTTTTCCTTTTATATCTCCTACAAAGAATAAGATGTTTCTTTTGTTCTTTTTCCAACAAACTTTTATCTCTAATAGACCTATCAATAGAATTTGAACCCAAATGAAGTTTTGACCATCTATCGGTGAAAAAAGAACAAGGGGATTTCATGTTCCATGAATAGTTGGCACATTGAGGAATATCCAAAAAGGATTTTAAGGAATTGCTATGACTCTATCTTTGTTTTGTCCGAATAAAGGAATGATCGTAGCAAAGAATCGAATTTTCTTTCAATTGTTGAATCTCCCTCTGATTGAGCAATGTGTGATATATCAAATATTGGTTCGTGATGGAAATAAAATATCCTTGGATTGATCAGAAGATCCTTTCAATTGGCTAGAATTCATTACTTGAACGAAAGAGACCTCGTGGAATCATATCGAATATTTGATGATACATTTCATACCTTCCAAAAAAATTATCCTTGATTAGCAACCATAAATTGTCTAACCAAATATAATTCTCTCTTGACATGTTCCTTAAAATATCTAATTCATGTGGACCAAGGTTATCAAACTCGAGAGTCTAAGTAGACTCGTGGAAGGTCGGTAAACTTCATGAAATTATCAAACTTGCGAGTTAACTCATAAACATTGAGCCCAATTTTGTAGAGAAATAGCACACTACGTAGTAGTAAACTTCACCCCATGAGATAAGACTTTTGTAGGGTTTGAACATGTAGAAAATATGGATAAAATTTCCTCGAATTTAGATTGGCTAGTATGGAGATGGATGTTAACTTTCTTACCTAAGACTCTTTAACTAAGCTCTTAAGAGTTGGATCTTCACCGTCAACTCAATTATATTAGGAATTTACCACAATATCGGGTGGCATAACCCGTAGGCTTTTGTTTATTCCCATTCCCAATACCATAATAGGGGTTTCGCTTGAAGGTCAGAGACAAGTCTTCAATATTTGATTAAATCATTCACATTCTCTTATTTAAAACTTTGGCATTCGTGATCCTTGTAGAAATTATAGAGATTTTTGTAGAGAAGGAGGAAAGAGAAATACTATAGATAATATTTTATTATGCATAATGGTCCTACGCAAAAGATAAAACACCATACACCATACTAATACTAGACTGAGTAGACTCATAATCCTAATTAAACAAGAAAAAAGGAAAGATAAAAACCATTTCAAAGAGATTATCTAAGATATTCTATAAAAGTAGTTTGATTCAATTAAAGGCTTTAAATTTCGGATAGTGGCGCATACGAGACAAAGCCAAAAATGTGCCACACCCAAAACTGGTATAGCAAGATTGTTGATAGTGGGATAGGTGCCATTTTGGAATATTTTATATAGCCATATAATGCATATTATATACATATAAACTCTCAAAAATGGTAAAAGTAACCCCAAATTAATCACATTCACAATTAACAATAAAAAGGCATAAGTGTCTTAGACAAAACATAAGAGTAAATCCCAACGAAAGCAAAATACAAGTTTCCTAGATAATAGTCATCAAGCATCATCTTCTAAATCCAAGTCTTTATCATTTTTTGAAATTGAAATCTCAAAATAACCCTCCGATAAAGCCCTAATGTTTCTGTTTGGAGGGTTTTTTGGAATCAAGACACAATGTTGCTACGGCTGCTATTCAGCCCACTATTTGGTCCAATACAGCTGCTCCACTATGGCAGCCCCTGTAGCGGGAAGGGGCTGTCCCACTGCTATACCGGCGATACAGCACGCTATTTAAAATCCTGGATTCAATAATGATGTTATGAGATATTAGTGATTATTGAAATTGTTGTAACAGAACCACAAAAAGGGTAAAAGAGAAACGATGGTCCTTAGAATATTTTACTATCAGGGCTAAATCTAAAATCACAAAAATGAACAAGGCAGTGTTGTTAAATAGCCTCTATAGGAGCACTGTAGTGTTATGCCCACTATTGCAATATGAAATTCCTTGGATCCATGATAGCAACTCTGTCTACTATTGCAGCCACTATGGGTGTCGTGATTGCAGCCAATATGGGTGGTGATTGCAGCATCCATCCTACATCCTCTTGTCATCTCCGTTAAGTCTCCAGCCAAACAAACTTGAGTAAATATTATGCCAATTTTTATTCATTTTATTTAATTTGCATGATTAAATTTTTTATACATAAATAATATACATATATATAAATATATATATCATATTTCAGCCATTATGCAACTTCCACTATCTGCCCACTACGCCATCTGCTGTATGATATAGCAGATTATCCTATAAATTTAAGACTATCAAGTATTGACAGTCCATAAATTTAAAAAGTTTTGATTCTATTAAGCAAAACATCAATCTCAGAAGGACCTAAAAACTCATAATATTCCCAAGCATAAGCCATGAAAAGAGCAGCAATTTATAACAAAGATAAAAAAGGAATTTTGGACAAAAATGACCATCAAAATCAAAACAATGTTAGACACATTTCCTAAACTCAACAAGAATTGAATAGATCAATTTTCAAGCAAGAAATTTGCTAATATGCCAAGCTGATCTACATATAGGAATATGATTCCTAACCTGATGATGTTGGCTACTGGAGAAAATGTAAGGAGACAATGGCTGATTTATCCCTAATTTGATTCTTCCACAGACTTCAGTTTTAGTCCCTGCCATTCATGATAACCATTCTTAAGTCTATGAGCAACGATTTTCAAATGTGTATTTTAAGTAACAAGTGCCAATTTCACCTATACAGCCATTAACAAACTTGCCCACTCTCACCCCACCCTCTCCCCAGTGGGGAGTGAAGATCTCTGAATACTGAGACAGATGTATGAAGGACTAATTATTGGCTCAAGAATCTTAAATAGGTATATTCATTTACAAGATATCTGAGTACCAAATGAACTTAGTTTTTGATAGTGAAATCTAAGGTATGATTATGGTCATGGAGCCACAAGGCACAAATTCTCAACCTTGTTCCTATGATCCTATCATTCAATCAAGTACTCAAGTGAACCAAACCATTCCTAGTTTGGGATCAGCATTTTTATTTCTACCTCCTGAGTTTGCAAGCCCTGCATGTGTATATGACACATACAGATTATGATTGCTAAAGCTTGACATTTAAAAAAAAAGGGTTAGTGACTTAGTGTTGTTCTGATTCAAAGTAGTACATCTTGATAATACCACCGTAACAGGTACAATAGGTATCACAAGATCATTACCCGGTAATCAATATAATGTTAACATACACGAGTACAAAAATTAGAAACCACAAGCATGCTACAAAAAGCAATTATAAATCTTCCATATACCAATGACATGAAAGTTTCCAAATATGTGGGAGTGGGAAAGATATACATGTGAGTGTATGCCCATAAAAGGATAAAAAATGAAACAAACGACTTCCATGTAACAAAAACATGCCAGCCATAAACAGCATTGGTAGCATATGTAACTACAACATGCAGGACTCGGAAAATTGCCTCAAGGAGTACATTAGAAAAAAAAAGCTTAATGATTGTTACATTAATGTGAGAATTCCCTGGTAACACCAATCAAATGCAACAGAAAACAATAAAACTAATAACAATAATTTATGATATTTCAGTATTAGCTTTTAAAAGGAGTCATGATGAGTTTTAACTGTTTATGGTACAGTTCCTTGCTATGGCAGAGAACATATCCACGCCCAAAGATTTGAAGATCTTTCGGACTGAACTTACCCCTGGTGCAGTTATAGTGATCACACGAAATATTTAACATAATACATCAAAAGAAAGGAACAGGATGTCCCACTAAGATGAATGTATGACAAAGTGGGAATTCCACTCTCATAAAGGTCTTATCAAGCCCAAGGTGACAATATTAAACCAACAGTTTTAACTCCATGCCCTCAAACAATCCCAGAAAATTGCATCCTAAAAAAATCAAAGCACTGGAACAAGGAACAATGGCTGTTTGATGATTTTCAAAGCAAGCTCGAGTTTCAGCATACAAGTTTCAAATTTTCCAAGAAGCTTTTGAAAACAAAATGATAAGAAATAAATTTGATTATAGTTCACAAATAGCTATTTTAATCTCTAGAAACTGTTGGAGAGGGATGATGGAGCAACAACAGCAAAGCTTTTTCCTACTATGTGGAAAGGGGGAGATAAACATGCACATGTAATTCACAGCTCAATAAGAGAGACACCACATGATAACAAAGTTGAGAGGCAACCATTACCGGGCGCAAAGGAAGACCTGCAGGACTAAGAGCCACATTTGCTTTTGGTGCAGGCGTTTCTGGTGGAGGGTGATGCCTATAGGATGGACCAACTTTAAGCTCCACTGTTTTCGGGTAATGCTGATAATCTGGTTGATTAGACCTTTCTGGAAATGCCTGCTCCTTCTGATTACTGCTCGAAGGACCAACTAAGGAACCAGGAAGTTGATAAAGTCCAGGATAGGCAGCCGCTGATGAAGGTAGTGGTGTTATCCCGTAAAGCTGTGCTGAACCAACACTAGGAGTACCACCAGAAGGAAGTACAGCACCTGTTCCAGAAGCCTGCACCAAAAGAGCTAAAGTTAACGGCTTCATTAAATGCACATAACATATTGACTGAGCAATCAAAAATAAATGATTGACCTACTTGATAAGGACCCCAGCCAGAAATAGGTACCATGGCAGGTGAAAGTACCACAGGTCCATAGGGACTCTGGACTAATGAGCCAGGCAGCAGAGGAGGCCTTGCAACCAGCACACCAATTTGCTGTGATGAAGGACCAGGTGGGGGCTGCATGGTTGAATATAACGGTGAAGGCACTGGTACAGGCAAAGGCGAAACTGGAGCAACTGGCGATGGTGCTGGAATTTGGACGCCAGCAGGAACCGGATGATGAAATTTACAAGTTGCACCAAACTTGCATTGCCCCGTTTTCACATAATAGGAACACTCCTTCTCACCCTGTTAATTGTTATTGTTTATAACATTCAAATTCACATGAAAAAAATTTACACAATCAGAAAACTAAACTGAAAATTCACAGAATACGGTTAGTCTTATTCAGCAAACACCAAAATAACACACCGGACGCAATGGATATCCATAATAGTTTAGCGTCACAGGGGTAGCAGCACCTCCTGCTAGCCTCGGGTGGTGGTACTTGCAAGACGAACCAAACTTGCACGTTCTTGTCCTCATGTAATACTGCATTTTAACCATCAGCAGATACAAATCAGCACAGAGTATATTCACAAACAACCAAAACATAACCACGCTCCATCCATCATCAACATCATTTTATACAGAAAACAATGAATTACAGAACAGTCAAATGCAATCATTCAGTAACACAACAAAAAGAACCTGGCAGACAGGCTGGCCAACCCGTTCCGGATACTCGCCGGCAGTCCTCTCAGCTCCAACAACCTAAACAAAACACAAACATCACCAAATTACAAAGCACCAAAAGGCCAAATCACAGTGCACAATGCAAACATACATCTTAACCTCAGTGAAACAAATGCTATGTTCAGCAAGATCAAACGAAATTGCAAACACAGAAGCACACGATCACACTAAGAAACCCTTCACAGGTGAAATGAATTAAGCAACAACAAGAACAGCAACAAAATTACCGTGCCACGGTCAAGAGGGTGATTGAACCGACACCGGGAACCGAAGCCACAGAAGCCAGTCCTCAAGTAGTAAGTGCAATCAGCCTCATCGGGGCGTTGCGGATACGATTCCTCCGCAGCACCCATTCCCAATTGCCACATAGGCTCTGCATTTTCCACAATCAAGATCGAACCCGGTTCAGAAACCCCCACATTCCCCCAAAACCAAAAATCACAATCCCCGAACCTAACAAAACGAACCGCAGAGAACACAAAAGGCAAATAATATATATAGAAAGAGAGACAGAGACCTTCAAGGCCGGTTTGGGCTCCGGGCCCGGCCCATTCCGGGGACGGATCAGACCGCGAACCTTCACTGGACCGGCCGTACTGCTCCATTGCACCGACCCGAACCGGAGAACGGAGCTGATTTGACGGTAATCGGAAAAGCACAATGAGAAGCTCCGATCAAATGGAAAGTAGAGAGAGAGAAAATGGGGTTGGATTTTCTGATTTTCTGGGTTTCTCTCTCTCTCTAACTCGCACAGACAACGTTTGTTTCTGTTTTCTTTTCTCTCTCTCTCTCTCTCAAACAAACACACACTCTCACTCTCTCTTTCAGTTTCAAAGCGTGTTCTGATTTTTTATCTCTCTCTCTCTCTCTTACTTGGAGGGACTTCTTTTATTGGTCTGTGTGAGTTTGTTGGTTGGTTTTATTTATATGCACCCGCCAGCACATCTCACAAAAAAATTACCAATTATATAATCCCCCTTCAATTTTTGTATTTATTCGCCTTAATACTATTATTGTCTAAAGAAAATAATAATAATAAATATTATTTTATTTTTCGAGAGAGAGAGAATTTGAGGAATTGAGTGAAGCTGGTTTTGAACTGAGGTTGGAGCAGGTAGAGTGGTGGAGAGAGAGGAAGTAGGAAAAGACGGAAATGACCTTGAATTTCAGCATGTGGAATAGTGGGAGTCAATAGAATATGGGATATGACAGAGTTGTCCTTTCGTATTAGACTAATGCAGAAAGTAAATGGAAAGGTTACTTAATTAATTAATAATTAATTAGTTAATTAATTGAGTGTTGTGTTTGTGGGCCATGGCTGACCGGTGATGACAACATATGCAGAAAAGAGCAGAAGATAGATGCTATTGGGCCCACGTGGCATAAAAGGAGGATCTTCCTAAAAAGGGTAAAAGGTCGCATGGTTTTACTGTGTGACCACCAGTAGGAGATACTTTCCCCTGCGCAAAATTTGCCAACAGTTAATATGTCTACACCTATCTACTAACTCCTACCTAGCTTCTCTCCTTTTGTCTGTTCATGTGAAAGGGATTTTACTTTGCATCACTTTGCAATGTGTTACTGCTTCCGTGTTTTTCATTTATTTTTGCTATACAATATATTTTAATAAACCTAAATTATACTTGACTTTGATTTGAATATAAAAAATAAATAAATTAAACCAAATAAATTTTCACTATTTCGTTTAGATTAATTTTATGTTTTAATTGTGATTGTTACTTTATATATTAGATCTACCCCATTACTTTTATGTCACATGTTTATAGAAAAAATATATAACTTTTAATGAAGTTAAAGTTATTCTTTGCGTTCTTTTTAAAAAAAAAAATAGTTATTTTTAAAAATAATTATCTGAGAAAATCTACAGCTTAATTCTTTATTTCATGTTGTGTTCCAAAATATAAAAATTCTCAATTTCAATCATACAATACAATAACCAGTATATATAAGGCAATAATCAATAGGAAAAAAAACGTTATGAATTTTAAAAATCAACAGTCTTTTAAGAAACTTAGATAAAATAAAATAGATATATTATTATTAGAAGTATTTCATAATGGGAGAAGTTAAGATATTTATTGTCATGCATTTTTTCCAACTCACCCAATTCAATTTTCATACACGCCAACTCACCCAATTCGATTTCCATACACGCTAAATAAATATTAGAAATTTAAAATTCTAAAATTAAAATTTTGGTGTGGAAATAAAAATACATTTTATAGTCTTACACAAAGTTGTAAAATCTTTTGAATAAACCAAACTACAAATCTTAAAAATTCATGTTCATACAACTCAACATTTCTGAACATAAATAACGGATTTTAAAAATTCATGTTTATACAACTCAATATCTCTGGACAAAAATTTTATAAATTCATGTTCATACAATTCAGTATCTCTAAACAGAGACAGATTTTAAAAATTTATGTTCTTACAACTTAACATCTTTAAACATAAAGGATAGATTTTAGAAATTTATGTTCATACAACTCAGCATCTCTGAATAGAAACGGCAGATTTAGAAATTCATGTTCATACAACTCAGCGTCTCTAAACAGATACTATAGATTTTAGAAATTCATATTGATACAACTCAATATCTCTAAAATATAAGCAACAAATTTTAGAGATTTGTGTTCATATAACTCAACATCAAAGTCAAAGCCAATAAATGTCATGCAATCGTTATGATAAGAAATATAATGAAATGTGATGTGTATAACGTCTTGAGAACACGTTAACAATTATGAAGAACAGGTAAATATATAGAAAAGAAAATTTTAAATTTCAAATTTTGTAAGATTTTTTTGCAGTATATGGTCTGATGATCTATAATGGAATTAAATATATTTTGCTTAACAGTGTTATACATTATATCAATTGTCCTGTGATAAAAGTCATGTAAATTAAGTCACAATAAATTTATAATTCTTACAATTATTAAGTAAAAAAAAATTATTGTTATCTAATAATTGACCTTGTAATAAATTGTCGATCCAACAAATAAACACATTGTTAAGTAATTTTTTTAAGAGATTACATTTCATAAGAAAAGTACTAACTTCAACAAAAAGTTTATCAAAATTATCTTTTGCAAAATTTGTTTATATTAGTCACAGGTAAATATGATGCAATTTAAAAAGATAAAAAACAAGAAAGATTTATACGGTATTTAAATTGTCAATTAACAAATATTAAATATAATTCTCAATCAACAAGATAACTTTCCCCACAATACTATAATATACAACCAAGTATTAATTGACCACACTCTTAATTAAAACTTAGGTAATATTTTTAATCAATTAATAACTGTTATTATAGAAAAAATACATAAAACTATTATTTATAAAATTATTTCTGGTAACTCTACTATAGGGTGAACAGTAATGATTCTCAATATACAGTGAATTTCAAGATAAATATTAAAACTTTGTTATAATAATATATTTAAATGAACATAGATATTATTAATATCAATAATTAGTAATTTAAATACATTTCCATATAAAATATTAATTTTATATCTTATCATGATAACTTAAAATATTAAAATCAACTTTAATGTACATGTACTAGATTAGTAATATCATTATTACTTAGAAATTTCACGTTAAATTAATAAAGACAAATATTAATATTAAGTGAGTATAAATTTTATGTTACATATCACTTTCTGTAATGTTATATCAGTTTTGTTATTAAATTACACTTAAAGTTCATTCGTTTTTGCGAATTTAAGTTACAGTTAAAGTTTATTCTTTAAAAAGTTATATAAATTTATCTTAATAATATTTATTAGGTTTACAGTGTCATCTATTTACTAATCACCTATCAATATCTAATTAAAATTATTAAAAATATGTATAAACATTAAAAATATATTAATAACTACATTAAAAATAAATTTTTTTATTATCAATAATAAATATAAACTAAAAGTAAATTTATTATGAAGATTTTTATAAAAATAAGGTAAAATTTAAATGTATAAGTTTGCAAGATTTCGTTAGTAGAATTATAGATTACAAGTTGATGATGTCTTTGACTTCCTTACACATAATGAAAGGACTGAGAAAGTGTGGATTTCAAAAATCTAAAAACTAAAAAAACACAAAAAGTAACCATTTTTATAACCTGAAATTTCTATGCATATATGAAATGATTTGTAAAGAAATAGATACAGTTCATATATCTTCTTTAAAACATACAGAACCTAAATGATCTGAGCTCTGGAACACTTTCATTACAAGATTCTTAAACTAAAGTTATTCACATTTATTAATTAACGTTATTTTTAATAGAATATTTTAGAAGTTTTGCAATATACGTATATTACACTGGCTGATTAACAAAGCCTATTTAATTTTATTTTAACAACACAGTGGATAATATTTTAATATATTAGTGCGAAAAGCTCTCTAAAACAATGTACCTGCTTCGTTTCTTCACCCATGCATCCTTATTCCAAAAATGGTATAACCTTGCGTGCACGCGTGTGGACCACATGCGGAGGCGAAGCGCGTGAGAAAATCTTGTGGCGTAGAAGTTTAGAAAGTTAAAAATATTCCAACGGCTAGATGAGACGTGTGAATTAACGGAGTGAAAGAGCTCTGCGTGTCCGTACAATTGAAAGATGTGACTAAACAACTTTTTGTTAAATAATCATTTTATTTACGCATTCTAATTTTTTATTTTTTTAATAAAACTTATTTCTCACAACATTTCTCGATGTGGGATGGTGCAAAGACCGCGGGGTCATGGTTGGGTTGTTGGCAAAATGACCGGCTGCTGCCGGTGGAGAAGCGCGGTTGACCGGTTTGAGAAACCGGGTGAAGTGGTGCGCCGGTAGAGAGTGGGTCCCACGTGAGTGCCCAAACTTTGTGATATTTTTGACGTGAGAGAAAAATGTCGGTGATTTTACTTATTTATTGTTTGTTTGACGCATAATTGAGTATATATTCTTTCATAATGATTGCCTCAAAATTAGCATGACATGAACTTTGAAATAGTTGAGGTTTAGTGGATATAATTATGTGTGTGTAAGAGTTTTGAGGGTGGTAATTTTTTAAAATGCACAGAGCAAGAGCACATGGGGAAGAAGGGGAAATGGGCTATAAAAGGTGGGGTTTGACCAAATATGAGAGTAAAGCTACAACTTCACACCCTTGTTTTGCTGCTACTTACTAGACATCCATTATGCATATGATGCCCTTTCAGAGGATCACATTGAGACCTAAATGCCCCATTTTGTGTCCATTCAGTACCCTACGAAGCTTCCCCTTTTCCCACACTTCCACTGCAATTTTCTTCTTCTGTTTTTGCTTTATTATTGGAACACTAAACCATCCCCACCAACCTCTTCCCTTGTCTTTTTTCATTTTTTTAAGGTCCACATTTATCTTATGTATCATGAAATTTGTCATTCGTAATGGGTGTAGGAAAGTGAAATTATATGTAAGTTGATAGAAACTACAAAACCTGAACCTCTTTGAATGCGTATCAAGAATATTTATTGGTTGAAGAACAAGGTTATTATCATAATATTGTGTAGGCGACCTTGTCCCCCATCATAACAACATCTTCATTCTTCTTCTCAGACCTATGTTTCTAAGAATAATGTCTTATTATAAGCATAGTTTATGTAATGAATTGTTTAGAAATGTTTGTGTAAATATCAAAAATAAAAAACAAATTGCGGTGAGCGTGGATCGAACACGCGACCTTCAGATCTTCAGTCTGACGCTCTCCCAACTGAGCTATCCCCGCAACTTGTTAAGTTTATTAAACAATAATTTAATTATTTCTTAAATTATTTGTGAAAATGTGTTGAAAAGGACTGAATAGTTGTAACGAAAGAAAAGTAGTCGTGGAAAGAAAACTGAAGAGGGGAGACACAAATTGGTCACACAATGTCTGTGAGTGTTGTCTTTCCAATGAGGAAGTTAGGCTTCTGATTTTGTCACTGAAGAATATCTTGAATAGAGTGCGAAGTACACATTTGACTCACTTAATTCGTAGAATCACTTTCTTGCTTTTTGATGCATTCCAATTTTTCTTAGAAAACGTACACCGATGCAATGCAATGAAAGAAATTTGTTTCGCTGCGAAAAGGATAGTCCAAAACCCTTTCCTTTTCAAGGTTCCCTTAATGTCAACAATGTAAATATTGCATTGTTCATATACCAAATAAGAGAAACTAAAACTATTGTTCCTAGTATCTATCCACTGTGTACTACAAGGTACCATAACTCCCTTCACGTCGCAAACTCAAGCTTATAAAGGTACCATAAGCTTCTCCACCAAATATTGGGTTGGGCCTGGACGAACACTACTGGGCTCACTTTAGTTATTGGGCTCGGTTGTATGCATTAAGCCTTCTTTTGTTTTTTCTAACTTAGTCATATAATCGATGACTATCTTTTGTTTTCTGACCTCAATCCTTATCTATTTATTAAATAATCATGTATAAAATTGAAATTAATTTCATTAACGCAATTTAATTTTTAAAAAATATATATTTTATTTTAACTTGTTTTTTTTAGATTTTTTGATGTGGACAAAAATTACCCGCGGATCCAATAAAAAATCCAAAATATTTAAACCCATATAAAAAAAATGGACAAAACTGATCTAATATTCTCTTCATATTTCTAGGTGGCTAGCTAAGCATAACGAAGTCGTTTAAGAGCTCTACTATATTCTCCTCATATTTCAACTAATTTTAACCTAACACTAACTAGCTTGTCACCATTTCTGCTAAGTTAACTCATCAAAATTCGTATACTGATCAAAGTAAAGCAAAAAATTATGAATGCCAACTATCTTCACTGGTTAGAGATCTTTGTTGCAATGGTCCGAGGCACCGAAAGCAAGATTATACTACAATATTTCCAGCCTTGCAAATTTATGCACATTAAAAGTGATAAATACTTAATGTATGCTTATGTAATAAATTAATATAACATTATTAAATGATTTTTTTGTCATTCATTAAACAGTGTATGAATGTCTTTCTAGTTCTAATTTTCATTCTCTAACTTAGCAAATTGATCTACATTTTATCATTTTAAATATAATTTTTTTAAGAATAAAAGATACCTAAATATGTAAATGGAACTTTTATTTTTCCTTTTTTATCTGTTCCCCGGGAATAAAAGGTATATGAAAATTTTCCATTTTTCTTTTAACATTTATAATATTAGTGTAATATCACTTTTATTATACGTTTTGAAATATACATTTTTACCAAAAATATCTTATCCAAAGTTGTAAAAATTATGCTTATTACATAGTTTTAGAATTTATATTTTGGAATATCTTTTATCACCAGTCCAAAACAACTATTGTGGAAGATATTTGACCTTATTTTGAAAGGTATAATCTACAACACTCTTCACCAACTTATTTACATAGAGAATGTATAATCGAGAAATTTTTAATAAATTTTGCACAACATTTTTTTTGGAATGCCAAAAAAGGTATTTATATTTACAAAAAAAAATACTTAAAAAAAATGCCTGCAAAATCTAGGAAGGAATGTGTGGAGGGTATAGTACGAACATCCCCTATAAAATGTTAAAAGAGTCGTTTTTACATCTTCAAAATACTTGGTTTAAAACGTTGTCTCTTACTTGCTAACTCGTCTAATTGTCTAAGTAAAATTAATGTATCATAAGATTAATATTTATCTGTTTATAAGGACTAAAGTAAAGAAAAACAAAAGAACAATGGCTAAACTAAAGGTAAAAGAAAAGAAACATAAAAAACAAGCTAACCACCTACATTATATCTTCAATTTACCAGTAACTAAATTCCAACTACTACTACATTAAAATAAAATCAATGGCTTAGTTTAGAAGGCTAAATTCACGAAAGAGTATTCAAAATTCAAAATGTTCAATGGAAGCACATTTCCAACATAAACAATTTGTGTGATTTTGGATTTATTTGGTAGAAAGAAGCTGTATACTGTGATCGGGGAACTATCAATAAGGACATCTAGACGATATTCAGCAGTGATAAGATTATAAATTTGTTTCATTCTACTCAAATATCAAAAAGATCACCAAAAAGCATCCAACAGAAAGACAAAGATTAACCCAAAAACAATAGTCGAAAATTCCTCAAACAAAATCTGGCAGTAAACAACTAACAGGTACGTTCTTGTAACTCAATCATCAACCACATTACATGAACAAGTTGGGCTTCTTGGCCTTGTATGTGGTCTTCAGCTTCCTAGATGGCGGCCTAACCTTCTTGAAGACCAATGGGAACTTGATTTTGGAGTTGTGGAATTGCTTGGTGCTCTCCCTCTTGCAAAGCTTGGCTGGGATGGTGGCAGTCTTGATGATTTGGATGCAAGGGAACCTGACCCTATGACGAGAAGCCATCTCATTGTACATCGCCTCAACTGCACCATTTAGAGTGGTGTCACGGTACTCCTTATACATGTTGTGATAACCGGTCCTACTCTGATACCTCAACCATATCCCATAGTTCTTAATCTTGGTTGGGTTCTTCTCAAAAATCTGCAAAATAAAACATTAAATTGTTTGTAAAGGCTAAAATAGTATGCGAACAGAAAGCTAGCAGTACAAAATGTATCTCAGAGTAGATAGAATAAACAGCAAATCCACAAACAGCTTTGAAGGGCAAAACACAAGGATGTCCATTACAAATCTAATGACACAAACTGGATAAAAAAATTACCCACTATAATCAAGAAAATTCTGCATAAACTCAACATTAATCACATACAATGCAGTCCGGTAATAAACATGTCATTGACATAAATTAATTTAAATTAAAAGGTAACCGACACCAAAACATATCGAAGCTAAACATTACGAAACTTATAATCATTATGAATTGATTCAACTAAACCTGGTAGTTCACACACTACAAAAAAGGCTTGAAAGTACTTCCAACAGTACTCCTTTCCATTGAACATTATTTCTTATCCTGTTACATTAAAAGGCTACTCACGTCCAAAAAACGTAGGGTAACCTAAATAGAAAGAAAAACAATGTGCCAAAGCAAACTTCAAACAAAGTGGTGAATGGACATCAAAACAAGCACTTAACGCAGATATTATGAGACCCTCTAATAATTATTAGGAATAGATTCAACAAAACATGTATTTCACACACATGCACGAATGGACATTGTTCCATTGAACATTACTCTATGCAGTTACTTTGAAAGAAAATTTCAGGTCCCAAAACAACTGGTTATCCACAACGGAAAGAAAAATTGTGCAAAATAAGGCCTGAAATGAAGTAGTGTATCATTAAAAGACAATCACAAGCTAAATCATGATCCACATAACAAAATATATTAGAGGTATCTTGATAAAAATACAATAAAAAATATGCAGCTTAGCCATCAATGATTCACCGAATACGATAAATTTTAGCTACACTTGTATATTTTACCACCTGCTCCACAGAATGTTTATGATGTAGTGAACATAAAATAATTAAAACAACTATATGAACCATCAACTCAATTAGATACTCAACATATTGCAACAGACACTCTGCAAATACCCATCTCAAACAAAACTCATAAAACAGGTTTCCTTGATACCATTAAACACCATTCAAGCTACCAAATCACACCATCATTAACCTAAATGTAAAATCCTGTCTTATAATGCAACAAAATAATTTAATACAACAAATGCCCATAAATTCGAGGCATTTCACCATTCTTTTCAACTACTAGAAAAACATAATAGTCATCAGCATATGCGAATAAAAAAAACAGATAAAATTTAAAAAAAAAAACAACGTCTAAAAGGGATAGTACCTCATTGATAGCGAGCATTTGACCGTTGCTCTTCTTGACCTTCTTCAGCTTCCTCAAAAAATACCTAATCATAAACAAAAAATTAAAACATTAAAAGAATGTAATCTATAAAATACACAAACGGAGACAACTAAATTCGAATGCCGGAATCTAGCAAAATTCGTACATTTCAAGCGCAAGAAGAGCATTGCATGAAAGATCTCCAAAAAAATGAATGAAACAAAATGTCTATAAACATCAGAGAATATACAAGAGCGATATGAGCTTACCAGAACTTCGATTTTGCGCGAACCTCGTAGGTGGCCCAAAGCTTCATGCGGTAAATCTTAGGGTGCTGATCTGCCTCCGTTGGGAGAGCCCTCCCAACGACCTGGTACTGGTGAAACTGCAAAACACAAACAAACAACATACAATGAAAATCTTTACCATAGTTAAAAGAAATCGAACGCCAAAAGTGTGGATATACGCACCCTGAACGTAACCATTTCGGAGAGAAGATAACAAACGAAGATCACACACTCTCCCTCTCCCTCTCCTCACTCTGGTGCGACGATGAAGAGGAGAAAACTAGGGTTTTTTTGTATATAAAGAGGCTCGAAACCCTAACTTTTAATTTGGAGAGCTGGGCTCGGGTTCGGGCTCATTTTATTGGGTTAACTACTGAAGGCCCAAAGTTTTTATCTTCATTTATGACATTATTTCTGCATTACTCAATAAATATTTTGAGGATTGTGATTGAATTAGTTAGTTAAATTTAATTTTGTATAAACTTAAAGTTTGAATTATCTGTGAATATGAACTAATATTAAAAATATATGTTTACTGTTTGTTTGTATAAATTCTATTCATCTATATTTTATTTCCTTATGAATACTAAGATATTTGAAATTATTAGACTTTTAAAATTTGGAAATATTAGACAATTAAATATTATTTAATGTAAATAGGTTATTTAAAATTATTAGTCTTCTAGAAAATCAAAATATTACACATTTAATTACATTTGTATTTGACTATTTTATTTACTAAAAAAATGAGATCGAAAGAATAACATTACTTGTGTTCATATAGTATACAGATGACTTAGGATTAATGCTAAATTCCTAACATGTGGAAAATCTCAAAGGGATCAATTGCAGATGTATGCATAGATTTAGCATATGACATATCTATCTGAAAGAAATTTATGACAGACAAATACTTAGTTTGATTGAATCATAATTATTTTTATTGAAACATATGTAATTTTTTTTTACAGACAATGTTTCTTCATTTAACCATATATATTCCCAAACTAATATATATATATATATA
>Ga0123340_1000155_pt1 | contig 33910 bp, 16 predicted proteins | sample SirMexnodulemix_FD_89961 | JGI IMG/M metagenome (GOLD analysis project Ga0123340, IMG submission 89961) | Root nodule microbial communities of legume samples collected from Mexico - Siratro Mexico nodule mix | ecosystem: Host-associated > Plants > Roots > Nodule | place: Mexico: Nepantla...
ATATATATATATATATATATATATATATATATTCTCGAATTAACAAAATATTAAGAAATAGTTATTTTAAAAGATTTTTATTTACATTATTGTATAGATCCAATTGAATGGGATGATGAAAAATCTCTTATTTATTATTAGTTATATGCATGTTTCACATATGTTAGGATTTATATAATTACAGGGATGTCATTAATATGTTTGCTGAACTCATAAATAAATTATAAAATAGTATTTTATTATTCTGAACTCCCTCCTTATTTAGGTATCATGTAATTTTTATTGATGACATATTTTTTAAATACTATATACTTATATTACAATTTAAACATTTTTACTACTTAAATATCTTACCTAATACTTTTTATATTAACAACAAAGATTAAAAATATAAAATATGAATTATAGTAATGTAGTACTACAGTAATACTGTTTAACATAGTTATTGGAATATTTTTCTTTTACAAAACTTATATATAATATGGCAGGTATTACAATAGTATTGGTGTTATTCTCGAATTAAGTTTAAAATTTTACTTTAATAATATCCATTTCATTAAACCCTGTATTTGAATTTAACTTTTGTTTAAACATGTAATTGGGTAGGTGAAAAAAGTTCACAGATAAGGACCTCGTAAACAGAGCTTCTTGCAATCTCAAAAAACGTTTTTGTGCTGACCAACTCACAAACTATGTGCATCCTTTTTATATCCCCACAAATTTAGTCCTATTTGAAAATAAAATACTTATTTCTCTGTTAATTTTTGAATTCTTCATTAATGTTTCAACATTTCAACATTATGCTGTGAGTTACATCATGTTAAGTCTGTTTCCATCACTGTTTCAAAATTCAGTATTTCACTGATTATGAATTTTTGTATAACCCCTAAGGGATCAGTGCAAATTTACTCACAAATAGTCCTCCGTATAAATAATTTTACTTTGGGTCTTTTGATAAAACTATTTGGGCTTCATAAATTCATCGGCCGTTTAATCATAGGGTTTTACATTTTGCACCCTCAATAAAATTCTCCTCAAGTCTCACCCTCCTATGATCTATGCACCACATGGTTGGGTAACTTTGCAAAAACTTGTTTTGTTATCCATTCTATGGATTCACATCAATCTTTATCTAACTTTGCAGGAAATAATAATAATAATACACAATTAATAATTTTAAAAAAATTAATATATACATTTTAAATTATAGTATAAAAAATGTATTTATAGATTTAAAAGTACATTTTAAAATGAACAATCTAGAATATATTTATAGATTCCAAAATTACATTACACACAGAACCACCAAAAACAAAAATATACCGTAAATACTTATCTTTTCAACGTTTCAGCGTTACCAAACCATAATTATTAGTCAGCTCCCACTTATATTTAAAGTCATAAACTAGTGTATAGAAAACTATGATTAGGAATAGTTAAGCAAAATGTGTTTCATAACAAATTATTAGGAATGAATGATATAAAAAGGATATTCATATGAAAACATTACTGGGTTGACACTTCATATTTCAACACTAATATGTTATTAAAAAAAAAACTTATATACATCAACAAAATCTAGCAAATCAAGTCGATTTTAAAGAAATTTTCAAACAAACACAAAGTAAAAACTACATAAAATCATTCTTAGAATTGCTTGAAAAATCCAAAGAGGAAATATAGAAAAGATCAATAAAAATAAAATAAGAATATGATTTACATAAAACAAAATACATTATCTTTAATCCAAAACCTTAAAATATTAGATTTGTGGTATATTTAATAACTTATTAACACACCTAAAAAATATGAGTAATGTTAAAATCAACAACTTTAGTCATAATTTTTAATATACAACAAAGTAATAATAGGATTTTGGAAAACTTAATAGAACAAGTGTTGAATCACAATTAAGTCATAATTAGTCTAACTATTATGAACAATGTCCAATATGCTTATACAAAATATGCGTATACAAAGTAAAAGTGTTATTGTCACAACTCTGTCTATATTACATTTAATTATGCCACAAAATCCCATCTATATTACATTTAATTATACCACCCACTTGAGACATTCTCCAAATAATTATTCATATTATAGAAGTCTCTTTAGCATGAAAAAAAATATTAAATTTTTTGAAAATGAATAAATCCTGAACAATATTAAAAAAAGAACACACCGTAAATTTTTCATGATTGGTTGAAAGCTATTGAAACCACCAATATTGGTCTCATTTTCTCTCTTCATTTAAAAGTCGGGAACATCATAATTATCTTCTTTTTAATAAACTTCAATCAATCCTTCAAGAGCATTACTTATAGAATGTGAAGGAGCCTAGTTAGAATTTTTCACGATGGAGACCTCATTCATTATGGTACTTGGTTATTTATTCATCATAATTTATTGCTATATTATAAGTAACTTACGTATTTATAATATAAAGAGATTTACATAAGGTAATTTCACATTCATTAAAATAGTAGTTAATTTTCATTTCATATTTTTTATTTTATGGAATGAAAATACATTCCTAAAATTAGTTCATTCTTATTTATTGAGAACAATCCTCGACCTTAAACATATGAATATTTATGAAATAATAACATTAAACAAAACTGAGGTATTTGAAATTTACTTATTCAACGGTTAAATCTACTTCTACATAAAAACAACCATAAATGTATCACTTTTCAAACAAATTTATTAAAATAACTTTAGTTCAATAAATGCATCACTTCTGTTGAAAGAGAAAAAAAAGGATCTTTCGCCTTTTCTTTGTATCTATCTTTTAAGGAGTCAAGAAATCTAATAAATCTTCTTATTTCTATTGAATAGTTGTAGAATTTATTATTTTACTCTTTTGTCTCTCTACCGCGTACAACAGATGCAGATATATAAACTATTTAAATGTTAAAAGACACATAAAATATAATATATATAACTTTGTAAATATTAAATAAATAGAAATAAAAGTTGTTAAAAAATCTAGGAAGTAATTAATCGGAGGATAAGTTATAAGTAAAGATATTTATGTTCAATTGAAAACTAAAGTTAATTTAGAATTTATTTAAAATCTTAAAGCAGAAGTAAGTAATTGAGAAACCAAAACCTGAACTCTTGAATAGTTTAACGTAAAATCATCGTCCTAATTTTAAGGGCGACACAATCGTTTGTCGGGTCGCCGCCATAACATTTTTGGCACATTTGTTTTGGTAGCATTAGCGTTCGGTGAATGATTTGATTCAATTACAACTCAAGCAATCATAAAAACACTTGACTTTGTAACTAAAGATTTTAATCATGTCTCACATAAGTCAGGTTATCTACCACAATAATCGCTAGCTATAGCGCTTAGTAAACTTCTTTACATAAACTTACAAACGGAATGAGAAAGCAGTATATCAGCAAAAGTCAATCTAATTTAGGCTAAGTTCACTGAACAAGGAAGAGTATTTGCAAGCAGAATTACGGGTGAGTGAAACACAGAGACAAAAAGAAAATACCACTTTCACTTGTAGGGGAATACAAAGAAAAAAAAGATTAAAAAATTCGTAAATTTTTTGTTACTTTTATTATGTTCAAAATACTCATCATCATCGTCCTCTAATATAACACTTCTTATTCACACTAGTGAATGGTCATATATTTTAGATATAAAAGAAAGTTAAATAAAAAAACTGATTCGTAAAGTAAATATGTTAAGTTAGTATTTGTAATTAGTCTAGTTGTTGATACGTAATTATCTTAAGTAAATATTTAATATAGGTTAGCATACCTATTTATCTTAAGTAAGCATTTGTAGATGCCTAACTAAAATTCCAATAAAAACGGGTTTGGAGGGTTATATATAGATTTGATATGCTGCAAAACTATTGCTGAAATTTGAATTATTAGAAAGGATGCCGACATAACGGCGAAGCACTCAAGAGATAAATAATAGCAAGTACTTGTAAAATTATCATGGAAGCAATGATAACAGAGAAATGATAACGGATAAGAAGTCAATCCATAATGAGGATAAAAACAGATTTTCTCGATCTTTTATAGTCAGTGCGTAATGGCATAGGATTCCCGGGCATCTTTTTACAAACATTCTCACATCAAATTTCAAGTTTCGTCATCATTATATAATACCAAAAACAATAGCATATAAAAACAGCAAATGCTCGTGACATGCTCATTAAGACTGCAACACTCTTATTCACTCGAAGTATGCCACTGATGAGAAGACAAATCTTCATCCATCTCCTCTTTGCATGGCTTCTGCTCCCAGCTTCTGCACTTAATCACGTCACTCCTGGTGTTCAGGCTATGCGGTCAGGTATTGCATTTGCACCTTCTTCTGCATATAGCTCTGAAACTATTTTCTTCTGTATGTATATGTTCGATTGTTCGTCTATTTAGTCAATCACAAACTGATTAGTAATGACGCAGCAATGGTAATTGCTAGTAGTTGTATTGTATCTAACGTCATTTTATATTTTTTTACCCAGTCTATTTCAAGTTCAGAACCCCACAGGCTATATCACAGCCGCAAACTAGGCATGCAATTCCTTCATGGGTTAGTAAATACAAGAGTACTTTTTATATATATTAATCATTTTACTTAATTTGCATGACAAAATTCTGATTTGAACAACCAAAATCACAGGTTAATGAAAAGAAGCGTAAGAGCCCGTCAGGGCCTAACCCAATAGGGAATCAGCGCCCGCCATCTAAACCATAGAGGTTGGAAACACGGATTCACTATCAGCGTTCAGTAGAAACATCAATAGCTGTTTGAGATAAATGGATTGGTATAGACTAGCAACTCTACTGTTGGGAGCATTGTGTAGGTACAAAATGGTAATTAATTGAAAATTTGTACTTTATCAGCTACAGCTAATGCATTGACGTCTCAAAGGAAAGCAATTATCGATTTATTAACTAACCAGCTTTGTGTTAAGTTTATTGAACACTTCCTGACCTATAAACAGTACATGTTGACAAACAGGAAGTGTACACAGATACACAAGGCCTTAACCAAAATACCTGCCCTGATTTAATAGCTCAGTTCTGATTTCGAAAACCTCTCTAGCTCTACCGGTCTATATATTCCGCTTCATATTATTTTATAACAATGAATGCAGATTCCATTCAACAAAATCTTTTCCATATACACGACTACTGTGCTGTTAATAGTCAGTAGCCTACAATTTTTGTAATGCAAGTTTTTATGCTCCCTAGTTTCCCGGGAGGGGGATCTTCGCTGAAAGAAATTTAACACAACTAAAACAAAGATATTGTGCTGGAATAAATTACGTATATTTAATCAATTGCCAACCCAAAAATGGTATAATCTCTTGAGATATACAAAACTCACTATAACTACAAACAATCGTATGCGGCGGTCCTTTATACAGCACGCTTCCGCTTCGTACGCTTGCTTCTTCTTTCCCTAGAATTAATTTGAACCTCTTCACCAACTTTAGAAGCATAGGCTCCTTCTGCAACTTCCTGTTCCGGTAACAAGGTAACTTAGCATTGGAATTTTATCTAAGAATGAACATTCTAAACAATCTTAAAACAATAAAATATAACCAAGTCATGCTAATTTCCTTCTGAAAAAAAAAGTACAGCTGTATACTCTCAAGCCCACGTAACAGTTTGGACGGAAATTGGGGAGGGAATTGGTAAGGTGCTTTCAGGAGAGCAGGGGAGGAATTAAAAAGAGAACAGAGTAAAACAAGACTTCAAGATTCCTCCTTTTCCATCTGAGATACAGGAATTATATTTTAAGGTCGAGTTTCTCTTTTTAACGGCAGACATATCTTTCCACGCTATTGATTTTCAGCAGTTAAGAAATTAGATTTGAGTTCATTTAGTATTTAATCTCCACTCACATTGTGTAGCAAGGCTTTGGGTATATGGAGCAAAATATGGTGTTGGGTAAGTGAGCGGAGCTGAAAATCCTGGGAAGATCTTCGACAACGGGCTAAGAACCATATATGCAGTCTAAACAGCATGTTAAACTCATAAGTTCAAGGCATGAGGTATATATTAGTCTTTGATACTTGAATATTATTATTCAACTTCCACATTCTCAATCCACACTTGAGCCTCACCACCAATATGCAGTGCTAAAAAGTATATGGTTTATCCTCAGAAAACAGAGCTACAACTAAAAAGGTAACATTATAAAATCCTATAAACTACAAGAGATGGCCCAGAGGACTGTTAACAGCCCTTATACCACTCTCAACCTTTCCACCATTTACTTAAATCTTTTTCCCCCGTTTTCATTCTTGTCTTTACTCTACCCCCCCGGCCTCCCTTCTCTCTTCATTCATCCCCAAGTCTTCCATGGGTAGATTCACCCCACATTCACACCCAAAACGTCCAACGTGTTACTCCATTTATGTCTCCCCCAACTGCACCTCCATCTGATCCTTCCTCGTTTCAAATTATTCCAACAATCTTAGCAACACTTTTCCAGCTAGAAAGTTGGGTAGAAGGCCCATCAAATAACTAACTTTACTTTCCTTAGTTAACATCACTGTCACTTTATATATACAACAGAATCGGTACGTGAAAAGACTAAACAGTGATCATGTGCAATACAAAATTGAAATAGGTAAAGAAAATTTGAAACTTTAATCTATGGCTGGACACAGTTATTTTTTCACGCATGCAGGAAAATTAACAAGATGTTTCATCTTAGAAAAGATTGGAAACTAAGGCTAGTTAGAAATTGTTCTTTGTATAACATTGAATTTATAAAGATTCCTGCGCAATATCAAATCATGTTAATAAACTCCAGAAGTGAAATACCTTGTTGTCACTTTCTATATCCGAGCCATCATCAGAAGCGGAAACAGAAGCCAGTGGCTGAACATCCTCCACTGGCAGTGCCTTGCTTAACTTTTTCTTCTTTTCCTCGTCTTTTAACTGCTTAAACCTGTAGATCACCAATTTGTTATCCAACAGGAGTTGAAACTGTGCATCGTGTACCAGAAAACACTAACCTTTCACCGCCTTTTCCTGGTTTGGAATCTGATCTTTTAGCTCGTCCTGCAGTAATAATCCCACAGGCATTTTCATTCACAACAGGCTTTGCACCCCCCAATTTGCGCAACCATACTTGTTGAGCTGTGCTCAGGACATTGTTTATAAACCTAGTAAAACAAACACAAAACCAATCAGCAAAGAAATTTTCTTTTATTCCCATTAGAACACAAGCGAAGTTGTCAAGACCATCTCCCAAATCTAAAATTGTAATCATGAGAAAGCCTTCACTTGACGAATATGCTCTTATTTATTTCCACCAAGAAGAATTTAAGCTCTCATGCATTTGTTCTCTGTATTTTAATTGTTATTTTTTTTTTTTGTTGCATGCATATCAAGGAAATTGTTTCTGAAATAAGAAGAGTAGTAAACATACAATTACTAAAGTTTTCTTAACAAATTGAACATACCTAGATAGTATAGAAGATAAATATATTTGCAACCAATAATAAAGCAAAGAATGTTTCAAGTTACGGCAAAATCATGAAAAATAAGAATATCTAGACTGGAAAAGACGGTATCAATATAGTTTTTGAAAAAACTAACCAGTAAATTGTTAATCCTGATGGGACAGATAGTGAGAAGTAGCCGATCATGAGTGGAAGAAACTTTAAAACAAGAAGTTGATTCTTTTGAGAAGGATCTGTCTGTCAAAAGAAGTCTTTTAGGCCTGCCTTGTGATAACAAAATAAATGAGACGGAAGAGAACTGATGTGTTTACCTCAGGTGGTTTCATGATTTCCATTGAAACAAATTGAGAAACATCAAGAAGAATGGGTAAAACAAGATATGCTGCAGTATCTTGCCAACCCAAAGGCGGATGCCCATCCTGAATAACAGATGTTTGTTATGTTACTGTATAAAGATAAAAAAAAGAGTACAAAATCATTTTACAGAGTTTGCTATTTATTTCCACTTGATACATGACTTCAACAAGTGAACAATCCATCTATAACTTCATGATTCCAACAATGAGAGAACAGCCTTCTGGCTAAAAGATCATAATGCCAAACTCATAGGAATTGGGAAAAAAGGCCAACTATAACTTATTATTTCACCTACAAAGAAAAAGATGTCTTCCTTACCACAAATGGAAAAAGCCACGAAATTCCAGCTCCACTTTGTCTAGCAGCAATGGTAGTAGGACCAGCCAAAGAGGGTATCCAAAAGAAACCCTCAGTTAATAGTCCCTTCAAATGAAAGGTTTTCCATAATTAGCAAAGGAAACATTTTCTGCGAATAATTGTCCATCAAAATCTCTGCTCAAATAATAAAAGCTTACAGCATTAATTAGTAATTACCTCATTGGCCACATTTGATAATGCTTGGTAGAGACCAATCCAAACTGGAATTGTGGCCAAAGTAGGTAAACAGCCTATACAAATTGATGCCATTGCAGTAGAAGTCGAGTCTATAAGTCAGTAGCTGAATAGAATATGTACAAAATCCAAACTAAGATAATATGGCTATTTGCTGATTATTAAAAGAAAGGTCAGGGGCAATATGTATGAACAAAATAAAATCAGATAATTACTGTTGCTATAACAACTACTTCAAAACCATATATTTTTGGTCATCATACCCAAGCACAGCCGTTTTATTATGATCATAGAAGCTCTATTAGCTTCATAATTATTACACAGGACCAATGTTTATTAGCTTCATGAGTCAAATATTATTATTAAGAAACACAATGTTGAGGAAGATGCACCGAAATTAAGAGCAAAGTACCTGCCAATGGGTTAACCCCAGCCTGCTGATATAGCCTTGATGTCTCAAGTTGTATTCTTTCCTTAAAAACAGCCCAACAAAATGAATAGTTTAGAAAGAACAATGTTATAAGATAAAAGAAATCAATACTTACTCAAGATCAAAATGGATTCTTACTAGCCAAAAACACCACTCACCTGATTGCCAGCATATCTTTCTTGAATAGCCTTAATTTTTGGTTGAAGATTTTGCATAGCCAATGTAGATTCAACCTGTAGATTTAATTAAAAACCGAAGTTCTTGTAGTCAAGCAAAACATATGTTAATTGAGAGATGAAATTCGTATATCGTATGTGACTTTTTCAAAATGTTCTCATAAATTATGTCAGGCTTTGAAGAACAAAATATTCTGGTCAATTCAATGTGATGGGAAAAAACTGTTTCAAACAAAGTGATTAACATTATTTAAAGGTTGCAGTAAATTTGCAAATTTATCACGCTTCCTGTGGCCCTAGAAATTGCTTAATTTGTACCAACCTGTTGCTTTGTCAATGGAAGTGTCGCAGCCTTAACTATAACAGTGAGTAATATGATAGCAAATCCATATGCATAAGGCACATGTACAGCAGTAAGACCATCCTTCAACACCTGAAAACCAAAAAAAAATAAAAAACAAAAACAAATAACCATTAAAAACACAAAAGTACCTGAATAACAACATGCGAACATTTCATAATAAAATGTTAAATCCATCAAATTATTATAACAGAAGAAGTAAGCGAGCTTCCTTTTAGTTAGGTAGTTTGTTTTCCTCTTTTCTTTTGTTATAAATAACATTAATTGTAAACAAAGGGCCATGCCAAGTGAACTGTGTAGTTCGTAAACTGCCTCGCAGAAGTTAGAATAGAATACCACCATTATAAACAAACAGCACAATTTACTAGTCCAAGTATAGCTTCATATGAAACAAATAATATATTACAACATGAAATTTTATATCAATCGAATTCACAGCTGAAAAGCGAGCACTGAACACATATCCTGCAAAATATCATCTCAGGAACAGAAGTTGCCAAGAATTTAACAATATTAGCATCATTCTGTATTCTCTAGATTCTATTAGAATAAACTTCTCTACAAATTTATAGGGGAAGAATATAAAAAGGTAAAACGAATAGAGGTCTTCCCATTAACTAAGTCAACTTTTAAAACTTAACTTCTATTGAAGTTCTGTCATCTGATTTCTCTAAATGCCGAGGTGTATAAGTTGATTAAGCTTGTGAGAGAAGTTTCTTCTTCTATAAGAGAACTTTCTCCAAACAATAGAACTTTCTCAAGGAACATTAACATGAGAAGAACATGGTAAACTTCTCCAGTGAGTTAATTAGCTTATGCATGGATTAATTTAAAGAAGCTCGTTTATCCAAAAGTCAATTTTAAGTGATGCATGAACTAATTTTAACTTACACAGAATAAGCTTAATTCATATTTAGCATATTAAGTTCTTATTTTCTTCTTACAAGTCTATCCAAACATCACTTAGTTCTACATCAACGATCTCTCTCCTTAGTAAGAACTCAACGACCAAGAGTATCTTAACAACATCTAAGCAAGTTCGATGAATTTCGAGGCTCGTGCTCCGCACGTGAAGCGTCACACAACTCGATAAGTCTGAGCAAATGCCAAATAATCCTTACACAGGAAGTTAAAAACTAACATGCACGAGTACGAAGTTTACCTTGAGAACGGCCTCCATGGCTTCGGAGATGAAGCCGAACCAGCCTCCGTTCTTCTGCACGGCAGCATCAGTGGTGGAAGCGGCCGGGTCCGCCGCAACCGCAGCGTCGGCGAGCGTGTAAAGAAGGCCTTCAGCTCTGGTGGCGAGACCGGCGAAATCAATGGAGTGGCTTATGGAGTGGATAGGGGGGATTTGGTGGAGACTGACGTGGACCTTGGTGGTGACAAGCCTGGTGGTGTTGCGCTGGTGGCGAGGGAGCGAGGGAAGCGGCGTGCCGAGGAACGAAGGAGACGAAATGAGCGTGTTCGCCATGGATGAGAAGCTTTTGAAGGAGATTGTGCAGAGGATGGTTCAGCTTCTCATAACGGATTAGAAATGAGGGAATATTTTCCAAATTATCCCCATTTTCTGAGAGGCAAGGACAAGGTGCACGATGGCTAGAGCCAGATTTTCCCCTCCCTTTTCAGCCACCGACTGAGTGACACGTCACAAGATTAGGGGCTCTATGGTCATTTTGCAGATATTTAATTTCTGAATGGAAAATCGCAAGTGGCAACTCACAGCTTCAATACTTTACCCACACTAAAAAGCATTACGATTATTGTTGGATTTTTACTTATATACAAGAAGTGATTTTCATTCAAAAACATGAAACTATATGTTTTAAGAAAATTCCATTAATGGATAAATCAATTTTAATATATAGGATTTTGCGGAAAAAAACGTGATTTAAAATAAAATTTCAAGTTTTCTATTTAATTTTTGATGAATTAAAAGGTAAAACAATTTGAGGTTTCTTTTGGTAGGTAGATATAATCTTTTTCTTTTGTTAACTGTTATTAGGACACGAGTTAGGTGACTATTTTTTAGTAAAGGAAACATATTTATATGTAAGTTATTATTATCATTAATTACATTTAATTATTCATAATTATCATTCTTAAAATATATTATATTTTACAGTGTTGATTAAATAATATTTTTAATTTTTTTAATTATTATGTGGAAATATACATCATATTTATCTAATAAAAAATATCTTAATTTCATTTTATAAGTTTTTTATAATACAATTTAGTTTCCAAAGAGATTTCTCTTCCACAGTATCTCTCTAATCTAGTTACAAGAGAGACTTATTTCTTATGTTGTCTCTCTAATTCATATGTATGAGTCAAACTCTCTTATGATAGAATTTTAACATGCCACTAAAATTTTAATTTTAATTCTTTTAATATGCATGAATGTATTGTTGGTGGTTGATTGTTAGAGACTTTGTGTAAGGCATTGTCTTTTGTGGAGGGGAAAATTCAATACCAATGTTAAAGTTCAAACCAAGATAGTGAAATATAATATGGTGGAGAGGTTAAATTGAGTTTATATGCATGTTTAATATCTAATTGTTGGTTGAATTTTTGTTTAATTTATTATGTAAATAAAGACTCTCCCTTTGATTTGTTAAAATTGATTTTGTTTTTGCGATGCTAAATTTCAATTTCTAAGTTGAAGGGGTTTACTAGTATCTTAGAATCGATATAGTTGTAAAGATGGTAGATAATTTTACTATAAAAGCTAGGTAATAGCAATGTTTGTATTCTACATATTTACATTTAGTTAAAATGAGATTTATGATGTTTGATTGATATGTATTGAAATTAAGTACAATTTCTGTTAATACAATTTATACAAAAATTGTAAATATAGAATTGAAATTCTAATAATAAAAAAATAATAACATATGAATTGAAATATAAAAATAAAGTCAGTACATTAATAACGAAGAACAATTAAATTGGATGTTGGATATGAATCTATATTTGAAGTATGTATTAGCACTTAAGATTCTCAAGGACTATTCATATAGATTCTAGAAAGAAAATTAAAACAGGTAATAAGATGTTTTATAATTGTATACATCCAAAATAGTAAAAGGTTATAAAATGGAAACATATTGTTGATACTGTATTTGAACCTAAGAATCACATAAGGACATGCTTGATCAACCATCAGGGATGACAATTTATACATAAAATCATAATAAATTTGAAATCCTCATGTGGTTTTATAGTGCATAAATTTTGAAAAAATTATCTGAAAACAATATTTGTTGTAAAATTTAAAAGTTGTTTTTTAGTTATCATGAATTAATATCTTTAATCTATATTTGCTTTAAACTCCGGAAATTGCCACGTATAATTTGTCATGGCTAAAAATTGGAGCAAGCAAGTAAAATCCCTCCAAAGCCAATGATTGTCCTTAAAATTTGTTTATTATCATTCCATAAGATAATATGATTTTCGTTTTTGTTTTCTTAATAATCTTCCAGTAACATTATTTGATATTATTGTTACTGTTAGTTTACTCCTTTTACCAAAACCCTTCACTTTAACCAAGTTTCTTAAAAGCATGATTGGTGTCTTAATCTTCACTTTAAGTTTATGGTTTGGAATTCCTGATGTAGTCAATGATTTTAAAAATTATAGAACATTTAAGTCATATACATTATTTACCATCAAAATTGTCAATCCTATATGAGATGAGATACTCTTTTTCTTCTTCTACAACAATTTGCAACAACTCATTATATTAGTATCATTTTAATATTTGATATAATTGCATATTTTAAACAATTCATTATATTAGTATCATTTTAATATTTGATATAATTGCATATTTTAGTTTGATAATGTATTAAGATTTCAGTAATTCCTTCCATTGTTATTATTCTATTGACTAACTGCTTTACTTTGTAACAAATTTTCACATTATAGTTTTTAATTAGTGTTAGATGTGTGCTTCTGATTATAACTTTGATATTATCATTAAAATCTAATATATTTATTTTTGGTGAAATTTAAACCACCTAGTTATCATCTTTAATATTAACAAACTAGTGTGAAAAGTCCTGAATTTTTTGAACACTATTATCATATAATCTGTCTTGTAACAAATGCATGTTTTTTTTAAACTAGTATGAAAAGTTCTGAATTTCTTAGATACTATTGTCATATAATCTATCTTGTAATAAATGCATGTTTTTTTTAAAGCTAATAGCTGACAGTATTTTCAGTTAAGAAACATTAATTATTGCATGAACAATATTTAATATAAATCTTTTAGAAATAACAATATTTAATTGAAATCTACTCAAAGGACTATTAATTTTTCACCTATCATTGTCTTTGATTTTTTTTTACAACCTTATTTGATTGTCAATCTAATACTTCAAAACAAATGTGATGTGTTATTAGTGTTTCATCCCAAATAACTAGCTAAACTTGTCTTACTAACTCAATTTTCTAGTATAGGGACTAGTATCATAAATTTCAAATGTTTTGTCCTTCCTCCTGATAGAAGATGCATTATCCCACTTGATACTAGTGTGTGCATAATTTTACCTTAGGATCATAAAGTTGATAATAGTGTTTTCACATGAATGTTTTTTATATATCACTAGAACATACCTTCCTCACTATTGTTGACAATCTAGATTATTTTGTGTGAAGAATCTTTTTTTTTTCATTTGTAAATTGTGGATACTAAATTATAGGATAACACATTATTTTAATACATATGCATTTAAAATGTGTGTAAGTTATTGATAAAAGACTTTACTTGTCATTGAAAAGTTTGATTAAAATACATGATGAATATGTTATAATCTGGTTTTACATATATCTAACTTGTTTTTCAAATAAGTTATAAGGAATCTATAGAAAATAAGATTGATAGTGCTTAAATGAAACTCTGTATTATAATTTTTAGTTAATTGTATTGCAAGTATGCAAAATAACATTATCCAATATAAATCTATACCTAATCTTGATCATGTCCCTTTAATTGTATAAGATTTCATATGAAAATCATTTTTAAATATTAAATATTGCTTCATAGTTCATGTGATTTATTTACACTATTAAACAAAAATATAGTTACAAATAAAAATAGTTATTAAAACTTCAATCCTTAGTTAATAGTTTTCTTAAATAGTTATTAAAACCTCAATCATTTGTTTTCTTAACAACTTCTAAGTTTTATGAGTTATATGCTAAAAATCTCAAAGCTAAAAATGTGGGATATATTGTATTTTTAAAGAATTCTAAACCCTTGGTATAAAATACAATAATAAAGTTATATAACACTTGGTAGAACTCATAAAGGTATCCCATCCCCTTTCTCTTTTTTATTGGTTTGTAACATTTGTCTTGTTTTACATAAATTAATTTAAAACAAACTGAACATGTATGAACCTCCTTGCTACTTAGAATTTGGTGTTAATTTCATCCATGTGAATATTGATTATGTAATTATTGATCCACTTATTGTATCTTGAATATTATCATCTTTAAAGTATAGTGTTTGTTTGTTCTTTGAAAGATGAAAATATAATTTTTTTTAGTTCTGCCATGAATAATGAAAATACTCTCCAACATATTAATTTATTATATTAAGATCAAAATTAAGTTATTTTACATGTTAAAAGATATACTGTGAAAGGAAAACAAAAAGCGAATAGGATTTGAAAAAAAAATGGTAAATTTTCTAATGTTGATTGGTAAAGAGGGAATTTAGTGAAACCCAATTGGTCTGTAATCTGAAAAACATCGAAGATGGTGTTGTATCAGCCAATAGCGCGGGAGAATCTATCCAATACGTAAAAAGGGCAACTGGCGCCTCGTCAACGGTTAAGAATCCTAGTTTAAGCGCGTGGCGATACAACCATTAAGAATCCTAGTTTAAACAGTTTAAGCGCGTAGCGAACTCGGAAAATTCTGGAACAACCTAGAGGACGTAGGAGATACCCCACACAGCCCACGCAATACTTCGCTTTTTCCCCAACCCCAATTGCATTAAGAAACAAAATATCCAACCGTCCAAACTTCCCGATCCAAGGGCTCACAACCGACCGAACCTTCCAGAATTCGAACAGGTTCTTTAAGACACACCCCTTCCCTCCTTCCTCCTCAATTCATTTCAAGAAATTGCTGTAAGTTTTGATTCCTTTCTCTAGAATTCAAGTTCTAATTCCCTTAGGAAAAGAGTTGTGAGCAAAATATGGCTGGTAAAGGAGAGGGCCCTGCGATCGGAATCGATTTGGGAACCACCTACTCTTGTGTCGGCGTTTGGCAACACGATCGTGTTGAAATCATAGCCAACGATCAGGGTAATAGAACTACCCCATCCTACGTGGCTTTCACTGACTCAGAACGGTTGATCGGCGATGCGGCAAAGAACCAAGTGGCTATGAACCCAACCAACACAGTTTTTGGTAAGCACTCTCCAATAATCCTATATTACCTTGATTATCCGCAGTATTAGTCACTTTAATTTTGTTCTTATTAATCTTGTGTTATTCATATTGATCTAGGTCAAATTCTAATTCTTTCTTAGTTTTCAGTAATATCTCATGATTCTCTGTTTTTATTTATTTAAGAAAAATAAACTAGAGAAGCGAAGCTAATAACCCGTACAAAAGAATCTTTGGTTATGCAAATAGATTATTAGTCGATTTTGGTGGCTGTATACATGCTAAATATTAGATTTGTAGATGTTATACCCATGCTAATCACTAAATTTAACTGGTTTGGTTTTGCATGCTTAGTTTGAAGCACTGAATTGAACTGTTTAGATTTTGCTTGACTAGGTGAGGCACTTAACTTAGCTGTTTTGGGTTTTCGTGATGGTTTTGGTTAAATTGTTCCTTGATTGAATTACCCGTGCGAAGCATTCTTAGTTATTATACAATATTTTTTTTTTTTTTGGAATCTTTTTCTGATTGTATCGATTTGATTTGGCGCGTGCAGATGCTAAGCGTTTGATTGGTAGGCGTTTTTCCGACTCTTCTGTACAGAGTGACGTAAAATTGTGGCCTTTCAAAGTGATTTCTGGTCCCAGTGACAAACCTATGATTGTGGTGAACTACAAGGGGGAGGAGAAGCAGTTTTCTGCGGAAGAGATATCTTCCATGGTTCTAATTAAGATGAAGGAGATTGCCGAGGCTTTCCTCGGATCCACAGTGAAGAATGCCGTGGTGACTGTCCCTGCTTACTTCAATGACTCACAGCGTCAAGCTACCAAGGACGCTGGGGTCATTTCAGGGCTCAATGTTATGCGTATTATCAATGAACCTACTGCGGCTGCCATTGCGTACGGGCTTGACAAAAAGGCCACCACCTCTGGGGAGAAGAACGTTCTCATATTTGACCTTGGTGGTGGGACTTTCGATGTGTCCCTTCTCACCATTGAGGAAGGAATTTTCGAGGTGAAAGCCACCGCTGGTGATACTCACTTGGGTGGTGAAGATTTTGATAACAGAATGGTGAACCATTTTGTTCAGGAATTCAAGAGGAAGAACAAGAAGGATATCAGTGGAAATGCGCGAGCATTGAGGAGGTTGAGAACTGCATGTGAGAGGGCGAAGAGGACTCTCTCTTCCACCGCTCAAACCACCATCGAGATTGATTCCTTGTATGAGGGTATTGACTTCTACACAACCATCACCCGTGCCAGATTTGAAGAGCTGAACATGGATCTCTTCAGGAAATGCATGGAGCCCGTGGAGAAGTGTTTGCGAGATGCGAAGATGGATAAGAGCACCGTCCATGATGTTGTTCTTGTCGGTGGTTCCACTAGGATCCCCAAGGTTCAACAGCTATTGCAGGACTTCTTCAATGGAAAGGAGCTTTGCAAGAGCATCAACCCCGATGAAGCTGTTGCCTATGGTGCTGCAGTGCAGGCTGCTATTCTCAGTGGTGAGGGTAATGAAAAAGTGCAGGATCTTTTGTTGTTGGATGTTAGCCCTCTCTCCCTTGGTTTGGAGACAGCAGGAGGTGTCATGACTGTGTTGATTCCCAGAAACACAACCATTCCCACCAAGAAGGAGCAGGTGTTTTCAACCTACTCCGACAACCAGCCCGGTGTGTTGATTCAGGTCTATGAAGGTGAACGTACGAGGACTCGTGATAACAACTTGCTCGGAAAATTCGAGCTGTCTGGAATTCCTCCTGCCCCCAGAGGTGTTCCCCAAATCAATGTCTGCTTTGATTTGGATGCCAACGGTATATTGAACGTGTCTGCAGAGGACAAGACCACTGGACAAAAGAACAAGATTACAATTACCAACGACAAGGGTAGGCTTTCGAAAGAGGAGATTGAGAAGATGGTGCAGGAAGCTGAGAAATATAAAGCCGAGGACGAGGAGCACAAGAAAAAGGTGGAGGCCAAGAATTCGTTGGAAAATTATGCCTATAACATGAGGAACACAATTAAAGATGAAAAGATTGCTTCCAAGCTGCCTGCGGATGATAAGAAGAAAATTGAAGATGCTATTGAACAAGCTATTCAATGGCTCGACGGGAACCAACTTGGTGAGGCTGATGAGTTTGAGGACAAGATGAAGGAGTTGGAGAGCATTTGCAATCCCATCATAGCTAAGATGTACCAAGGTGCTGGTGGTGATGCTGGTGGAGCCATGGATGAGGATGGTCCTGCTCCTGCCAGTGGGAGCGGTGCTGGACCCAAAATTGAGGAAGTTGACTAAGCAGAACAATTGTCATGGTGGCTCTTGATTTTGCCAAATCCTTAGACACTGTGCTGTCAGAATGTTTTCATTTAATTGTTGTAGTTTACTTTTCTCCTCTTTTTTTTGTTTCATTGATGTACTTCTTCGGTTTCAATGTACACTTCCATAATGATATAAAGTTTGCTCATTTATAGGGTGACTTTTCAATATTGGGGGTTAATGAATTATGATTGCTGGCCAAAGGAAAAGTGAGAACATTGGACATGGGATATTTTAATACTACTATTATTTTAACAATTGTCATGGATATTTTAACACTACTATTACGATCTATGTCTATTTGACATTAAAAAACATAATTTTTTTATTCCTTAACTTTTATAATATAATTGTTTGGCTTCCTTACTTTTACCTCACCATCATACTATTATTTTTATCATTTTAGTGATAACACCTACTTAAAATATGAGTGCATCACAAAAAACACTTCTATGTATAGATGAATTGTCATTAATATAATATTTATTGATATACGTAAAATATTAAATGCTCCACAACGTTAGACTAGTAAAAAATATTAGTTTAAAAAGTTTATAAATATTAGTTTAAAAAGTTTATAATGAAAATATTAGTTTAAAAAGTCTATGATGATTTTTTTTTTTTTTAATTTTAGGGTTTAGGAAGGGAAATAATGTTAGAAGATTTTTGCTTGAGGGGACTTTTGCAAGGATTTGGAGAGCTACCAAACCACAAAGGAGGACAACACAAAGAAGGAAAGAGTGCTAGAGAAAAGAGTGCATTAGGCTTAGGGAGACTATGAGGAAGGGAGGTGAAGCAATGAAACCTTGGACGAGGAGAGAACAAGAATATAATAATTTACTTTTGTCAAAATATAATAAATTATAATTTTATTTTTCACATTAACTTTTTCTTTTAATCCTTTTCGATATACAATAAAAAATATTTCTGTTTATATTATTCTAGAAATATACAATGGTAAACTTCTTAGTATAACAGAAAATATGCTTATGTTTTCAACAGAACACACTCCTATAGTGAAAATATTTTAATACTTATATGTATTATTATTTTATTTATATATAATATTTTATTAATAAAATATCAATATTATTATTTTATTTATATATTTTACGTCTATTTGTAAACAGGAGTTATTAATAAAAAAGTATGTTTTGATCGAAAGTGTTTTAACATAAAAAGTGAAAACAAAATAAGAAATGAAAATAGTAGAAACGAAGGTGAGAATAATAAAGCCGACCAAAGAATTGTTATCCAGTATGAAACTATTGGGCCAAACGAACTCTACGCATACCATGCCTTGTGAGTCAAGTTCTTAAATCATATGTATTCTTTTAAACATTAGATACTTTAATTAATGCGTTGTGAGTCAAGTTCTTAAATTATATATATTCTTTTAAACATTAGATACTTTAATTAAAACTATGCTGTGATTTTTTTTAAACTATCTATATATATAGCATTTTCTCTTAAAAAGACATAATAATATTTTTAAATTATTGTTTAACGTTTTATATTGCCATGCCACCATCTCGTGTGACGACTCCTTTCCATGCACAACCACTGTGCCATTGGTGTAGTAGTTTCACGGTTGAATAATGAATTGAATAACCACATTGCACATATAATATAGTAATTATTCTCTTATCAATTTTGTTTTTCAGGATTTCCATATATATTTCAACAAGTTAGATTATGTTTGGTATAGTTATGAGTTCATTTATTATTTTGAATTTGCAATGTTAAAAAATTAGGTTGAAGTCAACTATTTGTATTTACTACTAAAAAATTACTTTTTTATATTGTGTTTTATGAATATTTTATATTGGTTGGTTTCTAAAATTGATGTACCATTTTTAGCCCAAATCCACCACAAGATAAAACATCAATTGTAGTTAACAATCAATATAGGAAGTATTTTTTAATAACAAGAAATGTATATAAATTATTCCGCCAAAGCAATTCGAAAATTCTTTTAAATCAATTATAAACCAAAAGTGTTATGAAATCATGAAGTGTGGGTGTGATGTGATGATAGACTTTTTCCAAAAATATGATACTAAACCACAAGAAAAATGAAATCAAAATTTACTCTCTAACTATAATAAATAGATACTCCAAATTAAGAACAATAGGTTAACAAATCCTAAAAACATAAACAAACTTATATAAAAAACACTTTTTTAGACTTATATATATATATATATATATATAACATATTTTCCACATATAACATAATCATTAATAAGTTGAAGATATATATCAGTTAATTACAAAAATATCTAAAGAGATGGATTTTACACAATTAAATATTTAAAATTTTCAAAACAACATTTACTTATAAGTTCGGTCTATAAACTATTTGAACTTATAACATGATATGTACTTTACTCTTTACTCTTGTATTAAATATGAGCATAAATTTTCATGTCACACTCATTCTCAAACACAACCATTTTATACATTTGTTTATCAATCACTTTCTCAACTTCAATTTAAAGTCTCAAGAGAACGATTGATTTACAACTAGACTTTGAATGTAGAAAAAAATATTGATGTTACACTGAAAAAAAAAAGTTGAAAGCTAGAGTATTAATAATCATAAATTATCTTAATAAAATTAAAATTTGGTTTCTTAAAACTAACAACTCCATAAAATTCTCATTAAAAGAAAATATAGTTTCAATTTAAAAATTCATATATACCCATTAACATTTGGTATTATTCAAATTAGTTTAACTTAGCTAAATTAAAAACAAATTTTTTTACTCTAAGAAAAACGCTCTAGAAATAAAATGAAAAAAGAGGAAAAAATTTCAACTTACACTAAGAAAGTTTGATTAAAAATCCAACCACAACCTGCATACTTAAATTAGAAAAAATAATTATTTTTTTCGCTCAAATCCTTAATTACAAAATACAAATCATCAATATATAAAGAATAAAATAGAGAATTTAATATATGAGAAAAAAAGATAAAAAAATAAATTTATTTTATATTATATATAACTTTTACAACTTTAAAATAATAAGTATCCATTCTCCAGTTATATTAATCTTTCTCATTTATCATAATAAAAACACATTTTTACCCTACTGAATTCAAGAGTTCAAAGATAATGATAGATTAAAGTTAAAATGTTTCAGTGATAAAATTTATTTCAAATTTGTTCACCACTTTAAAAGCATAAAATGTACTTTTATAGTTAATAAGACATGTATAAATTTATATGTCATTTATGAGTTGCTCCGAATATATAGCTAAACTTAAACATCTTTATCAAAAGATCTAAGTTTGAATTGTATATTTTAAATAGAACTAATAAAAAATTATGTCAAAAGTAATCACTCAAATAAACGAATAAATAAATAAAAATTACTTTAACTTGAAAAAAATTATCTCATGAACAATAAACACTGATACAAATCATTTTAAAAGAACAGTTTATGAAAATAAAATCTGCAATAAATTATTTTAGAAAAACTTAAACTAGACATGTATATCATTTTCACAGTCCTTGAATTACTACATTATGATTATTGTTATTTGCAGTATGGGTTGAACGGGTGCATATTCAGAGGTGAAGATGCATGGTTTCACCAATCTGCATCATCGAATTCCGTGCACTTGAGGCGAAGGGATTGGTGCTTCAATCCCCTTCGCCCCCGCCTCTGCTTCCGCATTTCACGAGGTCACGCTCGCCCCTATCTACTTCTTCTCATCAATTCCACAATCATATCTAAATAAATATCTTTCATTTCAAATATTCACAAAAGCACTTTATCTTCTTAATATAAAGGAAAATTCTATATTTTAAGTATATTTAATTTTATTCATAGTTGAAATGTTCAATATATTTGTTACTGATACTAGTATTTACAGCAACCTTACACAGTAAGTAGTGTATTAAAAAGAAGAGAAAAAAGTGAGTGTATATGATTGTAGGGCAAAAGTGAAAAGTCAGAGCAGTGATCACATATAGTAGTACTAGAACAACAATATAGTCAGCGGAAAAGCCAGTTATTGTGCAGGAATTGAATTGAGAATTGAATACCATGATCACTCTCACTTTCACTCTCTTACTTACCTATCAGGTCCACTTTTTCTCCCTATATAGTTTCGTTGACCGTATATGCTAGTAGCATGCAGCAGCAGTAGTAGTAGCAGCTGCAGCAGCATGCAGAGACATTTATTGCACATACGTCCAACCAATATCCATCAACTTGGTGTTTGCGTTATCCTTTCTTTATCTGCATGCGCCAAACGCACTTTCCAGAAATCTATCTCAGCACGCATCTTCATCCTATCTTCTCACATGCACCACCATCCACCACCACCCTTTTCGACCCATTGCTCTCTTTCAATGTTCAAACCCTTTTATCTGGTTACATCTACGTTTCTGTGCCTGCTTTTTCTGCTTTGTAATCCATGCTCTTTTTTATTCTTATATATCTTGCTCTTCTCTTGTTTTCCTTCTTTTAAGGATTTGGTTTTTCAACTTTTGTGCCTACTTACTCATCTAGCAAAAAGAACATTCCGCCAAATATATAAAATCAAATCTTACGCCCATTACCTTTTCCAAGGTAGACTATGATTTTTTTTTCTCACCCCATGCCTTTTGAGATTATAGAACGATTCCATTCCATGGTGGTCTAATTATTTAGACTATAGATAATCTAGGAATAACATGAGTTAATAGTAGAAACATGTCTAAACAAAAAGTATGAGAAATACTAGGGTAGCTGTAGCATGTTAAAATATTCCAAATCTAACTTTTCGTCTTCAACTTCAATAAAAAAAAAGATACTACGGATCCCAGAACTTTGACAAGACCAGTTCTCTCTTTTCTGTTGATTTTGACATACGGGTAATATATCGATTCCTAAGACTCGTAAAAGAAAAATGCACCATAAATACATATTGTAATCCTCCTTCTGACACTTCGTTTCTCTATGCACTATACTTTTTTATCGAGTGAAATTTACGTGCATTCAACTTAATTACACTTTCAGGTTACCAAAATCATAACTAAAGAGAGAAAAATATAAGAACGATGCTCAAAAAAGGAGTGTAAAGATATGGTATTGTAAGTAAAGAATCTATTGTAAAACAAGCCTGACTAACTAACTTCTACTGATAATTTACACACAAAAGAACCCTTTTTGTGTGTAACTTCGAATTTGAATTGGCAAGTTGTTTCACTTTCTTTTCTAAAGGTTGAGAAAAGGCTATATATATACATGTTGACATGTTAGAAGGTTCACCCACTTGATGTTGCTTTTTGCGCTAGTTTCGGTTATTCTACACGCTGTACGAGTACTTTGAATCTTACAAAACTAGTTCTATTTCCCCACATATAAAGTAGTGATCCAAATCATATTTGATGCGTTTTTCAATCGGTTTTTTGGGAAAAATGAACTGTGCTGCTGCAAGGCAATACTGTTCCCACTGTAATCACGTTGAATGCGTTGTTACAGTGAAATCAAACACATTAACAGCTAATCAACCACTGTTACTCCTAACTGGTACATGCAAAATGACAAAAAACTCGTCACGCCAGAACTGTTCTTCTTGACAATCCAATGCAAACTAATATTTTACTGATATCCCATACGTTAGTTCTATGCATGACATTTTTTTTCCTTCTGGGTCATAATCATAATCATGCCAATTGCATGACACTTTGAAGAAAAAAAAAAAGAATGTAGATGAACTTGGACCACAAGTGCTGGGGCATGTTAGGAATTGAAACGTGAAGAAGGGTGGTCCAATTGGGCCACTCTAGCAGACAAAAAAAGCCATGAGAACATACAGTGGGAAACAATGGTTTTAGAATACTAGTAATAATTAAGATGATGTAGTAACATTGTGACCACTAAAACAATGGGAAGTTCACAGTTTCACAGTCACCTTCATACTCGTTCTGAGTGAGGCTAGATAGCTAGACGTTTCAACCTCATTCATTCATTGATCTCTCTCTCCTCTGAGCCTATCTGCTCTCACTTCAATTCCCAAAGCGTAGCCTTCACCTACACCTTACAACCCAACCGGCTGTCTTTTTCCCTCAATGACTTTTATGCCCTTCCTTTCCTTCAATGGCGTAACCTACGTTCTTCTCTCTCTTTCTCTCTATCTATATGTCATTCCCGAGATACAGGACATTATGGGCTTAGGAAAGAGAGAGATGTAGTAGTAGAAGAAATCAACGTTAATCTTAAACAGCGTCGTTAAATCTACTATGTATGCACCAAAATCAATGGCACCAAGGGGGGCCATTTGGGCAATTATTGTCTTCTCGTAAAAATTCTACACGTCTTGGAACGAAGACGACGAAACCTAAGCCTCTCTCTGTGCCGCTAACCGCCATGTTTTCAGAGATGTTCTGCACCAAAAACAATACGCATGTTAATCCTCTCTCTCAACTCTCAACCATTTTGCTTCTCCCTACCTACTCTATAAAAAGAGTGCCTTCACAAGCCATGAGAATAAGAGCACAAGTGGTGTAGAGTAGTACTAGTAATTTAAGTAATCAAATCAAAAACAACCCTTTAATCCAAAACCCCATTAGCATTGATTGATCTTATTATAGTGAAGAGAGAAAGAACTTAAGATGGAAGGTGGAAATGAGGAGTTGGAGATGGGAGGCTCTAACGGGGTTGCAGCGAGTTCACGGTGGAACCCTACAAAAGAGCAAATAAGCATGCTAGAGAACCTGTATAAGCAGGGAATAAAGACTCCCAGTGCTGAGGAGATACAGCAGATAACTGCTAGGCTTAGGGCGTATGGTCACATCGAAGGAAAGAATGTCTTCTACTGGTTTCAGAATCACAAAGCCAGGCAGAGACAGAAGCAGAAGCAAGAAACCATGGCTTACTACAATCGCTTTCTTCATACCCCCCATCCCTTTTTTTCTCCGCCAATTTGCCCAAATGGTTCGTTCATTCCTTTCTCATCATTCATTATTTTATTCAGTCATGCAAACTATACACATTCATTTTTTTAAGCTTATATCTTCACTGATCTCTTTCTTGCCTTTGGCTTTTCATTGATTAAACACTGTTTGATTGTTAAGTCACCAATTCGTCTCTTCATGCATATGTGCTTGGTTTGTGTGTTAACTAAAAAAAAGTAATAAAACTAAACATTTTAGTAATGTATAATCTTCTTCTAACCAGGTTATCTCTCTGAACAAAGTTAAAACTGAAATCAAAATAACTCGTATATATCAACTGAGATCTACACACTGTGGTTCTTTTTAACAGTATTTATTTCTTAAGAAGCAACTGAAATCATCTTAAAAGTCACTGTCTCCTCTTTTATGTCTAGAAGGACAAATCATGATAGAAGGACAGCTGTTTCTTTTGCTTTCTGTTTTTTCTTTTTTTTCAAACTGTTACATCTCTTTCTGATTAGCCACTTATTATTTTATATAACCTTGGTAACTGAGGGCGTGTTTGGTTTTCAGGCATGTGCCCTCCATATTGTGTACCTCAGGCACAGAGTGAAAATGGTTTTTATCCCCCACATGCAAGGGTGCTTGTACCTGTAGGTTTTAGGAGAAGCCCATCTGAGATATTTGTGCCCACAGAGATGTCAAACATGACCAACAATGGCCCAGTGGCATACGAAGCCATGCAACAGAGAATCTCGGATTGTAAGTTGAGCTACAGTAATCAAGAAACGTTGGATCTGTTTCCTCTGCACCCAACTGGTATTTTGGAAGGGAAAACAACGTACCAGGTGTCTTCTCTGGCTTCAGTTTCTGCTGATAGTTCCAGTGATACACCTTCTGCGCCTTCTCCAGATATCAATGAAGATGATCCTTCCCCACAAAACCAACCCTTCTTCGATTTTTTTACTGCTTCTGGACAAGCTTCTTAAGAGACTTCTTTTGTGTCATTGGCTTAAACTTCCAACATGCAACTTTCAATTCCCATGAATGGGTTTATGCCTTTCAGTTTATTGTAATGAGATCGGTGTCTCTTTTCTCTTCTCTTTTTAATATATTATTATTATTATTATTGTTATTATTTTTATTATTTATAACTTGACACATATCCTTGTCAACCTCTCGTATGTTGCTACCATCACCCTTTCACTCATGAAATAATCCTTTTTGCTGACTGTTAAAAGCAAATGAAATTGGTCTTTAACATTTTTTTTTTTGTTTTGGAAGCTTTTGTATAATTCTTTATGTTCGTAGGTATAAAAGTTTTAATAGGATGACAAGGACCAACTAATGTTTTTTAAGGAAAATGAAAGATAAAAACAACTCAAAATTGAATGACCCCTAAAAAATGATATCCAATAAGAGAAAAAAGTATGAAAATCATAAATGATATGGTAGGGTAAAAGAGTGATAGAGAACAATTACAGGGATTTAAAAATAAAAGGTGTTCATCAATTATTGGTTTTTAAGATTTCTGTTTTCGGATCTATCCTATGTTTCTTGGCTAAAATATTTCTTACTGACTTTTTTTGGTCTATTCTATAACCATACAAAGTTTCACAGACACTATTCTGTGTTGTTTAATATTTTTTGAATTCTTTTTTTAGTCTATTCCCAGGTCAAATTTTCAGAAGACAGCTGTTTTTTTTTTTTTTGGGTAAAAAACTTGAACATGTTTAGAATTTAATTTTAACATACCTAAGGTAAATTAAATTATCACTTACCATTATAATGGTAAAAGAAATTGTATATCCATATTTAGGATACTAGTTGGAGTTGAATGTTTAAGAGACTAATGAATTGAATGAGTTTCCATTGTGACTAGACACTTTAACTCAATTTGTCCAGAGACTATCTATTTAGTGCACAATAACTGTTTTTATTATTTTTGAATTTCTTAAAAATTTCTTTCCCAAGTGAAAAAAAATAAAAGTAAATGAATTTTCCTCGAAATATACTGAAATGACCAAAACACTATAGAACAAAGAAACAGTTGAAGTTGTGCTTGTTCGAAAGTCGCAATTCTGAATCCAATTTTTCCCTAAGGCAATAAAAAGAAAGGGAGTGGGTAGCTAAAGCTATGGATTAACTAGTTGTGTTGGTGGTCCCAAAGCTACACTCCTTCTGAAAAGAGTCAATGTCTCCCTACTGCTACTATATACTAAATATTCATCTATTCCTACTTCCAATCGAATCCAAACCTTTTCATTCCAATTGCATATATAGCATTTTCTGGAACCACTCTCACGACCAACAATAAATAAAAGACCTATTATAAATTTTTTTATTGAAATATGTATTCGTTGATCAGTTTTTAAAATAATTTTGTTTAATAATGTAAAAATTGTATGTTAAGCTCTTTTGGTTTGTATGAGCAGGGAAATCTGAGCATGTGCAGCTGTTGTTGTACACAAGCAATTCCTTGGAGAGGTGATTGGAGTGTGAGGTGACTAAGTTTAGTTATGATATTAGTTTCATGGTGCTTGCTGGTGTGCTAGATGTTCCAATGGATTAGGATCATGCTTCATATTTGATTTTTCAGAATGTTAATCTATTATGCAACATGATGATTTTGTGTCATTATATGAGATGGATTATGCAATCCTTTTTTTATCTGATCTTTTAATGTAGTTTTTAATTTGTAGTTTGTTTGGTCCTTTTTCTTTCTAGTTCTTTTCTAAGAAAAAAAAAATTGTATACTATAGATAGCTCAGGTGAGATATATAATTTTTTTTATTACATAAAACATTAAAAACCTTATTTAAAAAATAAATTTTAAACTTAAGTATAAGATTGATTTATAAAGGAAAATTTGTAATTGGTGTGAGTTTTTCAACATATTTTCTAACAATGAAAGTAGAACACTACCACTTTATTAATTTGATATCATAAATAGATAAAGATAACTTTTAGTCTCAAATCCGATCAAGCATATGTATTTACTACGGCAATGATCACTAACCGTAAAATGTGAGATCTTTGTAGATAGAAAAAAATATAGGAAGTTTGAAATCACTTTATCCAACTGTAACCTAATTGAGATAAGAGAGTTTAATACAAGTACCATGATATAAGATTATTGTTTGTCTATAAACTATTCAATTTCTATTTAACTTTTATATTAAAAATAAATTAGTTACTTTTTTTTTAGAAAATATAGATCTGAATCTGGATTTATAAAAGTCTTATATAATTTTTTTGGAAAATATAAATTAGAATTTAAAATCCAATTCAATTATTTGAATTCAAATTTATGTGTTTTAATTAGGAATTTGAATTTAAATATATTCTAAATATTTAGATTTAGGTTAAATTTTGAAATCCTTTGAACCTGAATTTCATCGCTTCTACATTTATTTTTTTCAGATGTTCGAATTTTGAAAACTAATTACTATTGTAGTTATTTCATATTTTCAACCATTATAAAACATAAAATTATGTGAAAGTGAGTTTTCTTCCTCGAAGTTGGGGTAAGTTTATATAAATATATTCTCATGTTCAAATTTAGTTATCATACCTAATTATATTTACGTTTCATACTCTTATAATTGAATTTAACTAAAATAAAAGTCAAATACCAAATAGTATGCGGCAGATATGCTTTGTGAGTGATGTTGTAGTCATATTAGAAATTACTTTAACTAAAAATTTCCTAAAATATAAAAATAAAATGTCAATTATTTCTCACAATTTTAGGAGTTTAATTGATAAGTCTATCATTTCATTATTACTATAGCACCATTTGCAACTCCCACTATAAATATGCAATATGTGTACAGTGGGCCGGGTCAATGATAATGGTTACGGGAACCCGAGGCCCATTAATCCCTTTGAAGTAGGCTCACGAATCTTTTGCTTGTTCCTATGTGGATCTGGGCCTCACCAGGTTATAAGTTTGTCATCGTTATTGAATTTAGGTATAAGGATAATTTAATTTCGACATAATTTCCAGAATGTACGAGACAATTCAAAAAATTATTTTCCAAAATAAAAAATAAAATAAAATATGCAAAGGTAAATTAAGATTGTACAAAAAAAATTCCCTAGGCTGTACAGAAGATAACTGGCTTAGTAAGGAAGAATGCTTTGCTAAATCATTGAAAGAAAGAAGAACAAAATTAAAACTTTAGATACATGGAGAAAATATTTTATACTGTTGGACTAAATACCAACTAACTTAGAAGCAAGTTTGTTTGTTTTTTTTAGAGCACAAGTCTTTTTCAATAAATAATAGATAAACTAAAAATGTAAAGGTTCTATACAATGTTATTATATTTTATATTTATGAATTATTTTCATAATTACTTTAAAATTCATATAAGAATTAACTTATAAAGGCTATATTTCAGTGCTTTCAAACTATAAATTCTGGATGATTTAGTGTCTTTAATGTTAAGAGCAAACATTTAATGTCCATATTTTGCTTGGTAATTAATAAAGAGTGCATTGTGACTCCAAATTGATAAAGAAAAGGATTTCAAAAAGAATAATTGAAAGAAATCATAGAAGATGATGAGCGGGAAAAGAAAGACAATACAGTTGTGAAAGAAATACAAAAGAGAAAAAGGGTAATGTTAGTGACAAATTGCTTAAGCGTCAAATTCAGATTGAGCTAGAAGTCACTAAAGACTTAAATGACACAAAAACCTAAAATTGGAAAGGAAAGAATCTTCATTGGAATAGTGCCTCACAGAAGAATGTCTCTTGTATTCATGGTTGCCATGTGTAACTAACTTTCATCTATTTTGGGATTGAATGTAATTTCCTCACACTTTGTATTCTTGTTGTTCATCTTGATAATGCATGAGTTATTCAGGCTGTATTCTATGTGTGTCTGCGCAACTGTTTCTTGAACTAAGAATCTTGAAATTAACTGAAAAGTAGTTTTGAGGTTTGGAAATCATTGAGAATACCCATTACAATGCAATACCAGGGATGAGTTACATTGTAATTGTTGTATGAAACAATTGCACTTAACGCGGGTTCACCCTCCATGAAAGCTGGAAAAAACAGTATCATGCAAGAAAACCTATGAATTTCAATCACGAGGAATCGGGTTGAATATTGAATGAATCTTATTTGTGCAAAGTCATAGGATAAACATGCATTATTAATAATTTATAGTTAAAAATACAAATAGTTGAGTTAATGAGTTCAATCCCAAGATAGTTTCCCCATTATTGTATTTATATTCTGTTTTACTGTTCGTTTTTATACAACCCGTTACTGTTTGCAATCTGTTTTGCATCAAATCCTTAAACGTTTTTCGCTTAAGCTACTCTACTAGCTGAGGCTCGATTAATACCATCTTCTGTGGATTTGACACCTATACTTATTTCTCTATATTAATTCTTGACTTGGTATACTTGCCAAAAAGGTCATCACTAACATTTTTAATGAATTGAACAAACTCAAAAATTAGTTTGAGTTTCAATTAGTTAATTTATTCGTTGAACCCGATCATGAATGAAATTTTAATTGAAAATTAAACTAATAAATGAGTTGTATAGTTAAATTGATTTACTTAATGAACGAATTCAATATAATGATTTTTATTTCTTTTTATATCAATTTATTTTTGTATGAAATAAATATATGAAAAAAAAATCTAAGTATCAAGATTTTAAATTGAATTAATCTAACAAGCTAAATTGTATTGTTGATTAGCTTGAACCGAAGCAAATTGAAAAAAGAAATAGTTTTTTTTTAATTAAAATTAAGACAATTTCTTCTTAAGTCAGCTCTAATGACTCAATTCATTTATAACCCTATTAAGATATTTTTTTATTGGATGGCAGGCAAAAAAAAATTAAAATAGACAACAAGTGATAATTAAACATGTATTTTTTAGTCCTTCAAACTATGATAATGGGATAAACCTTTTGCTTTTGCATAAAAGTTCTAGAATTTTCAATAGGCTTTTGTCAAGACGCATTCCTTCCCTTTCTGGACTTTGAAATACACCACCACCAAAGCCTTATCTCATTAGATGATTAATTAATTCACATGCATGACACCATTCTGCAAATTTAGAACTAATTTTCAGTGCTATTATTATTTATTCTAAAATCCATCTTCATCACATCTCTCAAATGTTGGTCTTTCTTGGTCTTTGAGCCAAAAGAAAGCAGGTGGCAGAGAAAGTTATCCATACCTTAAGTATACGAGATCTTTATGTAGTTCCCTAGAAAGAATTATATCTTAAATATATCAAACTTAGATTCAGGTTTGGATTGATAAAAAGATTTAACACAGAGATTATCAGAAATATCTTAATCTTTCGAAATTCATTATACTTCTAACTCAAAATATTTCATCTTGCTAGACCGGTTGGCCCTAATAATCATCGGTCGATTTTATTATTTTTTGGTTTCAACTTTTAAATATATTATCAATTTTAGAGTAATAATATCTTAATTATTTTTTTATTTATAGATTTTCTTATAGACATTAAGGATATTAGAAAGTAAATAAGATTAAAACAACAATATCTTAATTATTTTTCTATTTATAGATTTTTTTATAGACATTAAGTGTTTGCGCCATAGACCAATTTATTAAAAATTTCATCTATACTTCTCTGCATACTTTGATTAATAATTCGTCATATATTTCGTATTAGTGACACGTCAAAATAAAGGTTTCGATGTAGATATCTCGATCCACTTGAGAAGAAATACATCAATTGATGAAGAATATTTTAAAGTAGAAATATAATTTGGATATATCAGTCGATCCACAGTATTTTACAGTTTCTATTGCAGAGTGAGATGAAATATGAAATGTGGTGAGTGATGAGATAAAATGAGTGAGATATAATTGAAATGATTGAGGGCAGAAAGTGTGGCACATAGATGGAAGTGGTACGTAGTATGGTTTCCTTTGCATATTTTGTGTGGAGAAAGCAGAAAGCAGCTATGTTTGCTTTGCTTTTTGACGCCCCCACTTGAGCCCTCATCACTGTGATGCATTTTCTCATGCAATAGGGCCCACTCTCATCTTCTTTTCTGATCTGTATTTCTCATGCACGTGCATGCCTCTCTTTCTTCTTTCTACCATTATTTCTCTCTCCTTTATGCGTGGCCTCTACACACACATACACACATTCCACAGAGAGATTAAGGCTGCAATTTGGTGGCTTTACAACTAAAATTTCGCAAAATTAAGTGGTAAGCTTTTGGCATGAAAATGAGCAAAAAAGCAGGAACCTGTCAAAACAGATAGGGAATTAGATTCCAACACCACCAACTCTCTCATCCAATCAAACCTTTCTTTAACCCTTCAAAAGTTAGATTCATCCGCGTTTAAGATAGACATTGTTTATACATGCATGTCTACCAATTTACTTTTCCATCTTAAATCTCTCCAAAACTATAACTACCGATAAACATACAAAGTATCCACATCACTACCTTTCATATTTCTTTATATGACATCAAAATATATCTATCTATTAATCGATGACAAATTAATTTACTGTTGCATGCAAATTATATCATGTATTTATTTTTCCATAAATGTTTGAGAAACTAAAGCTATTTTGTATGAGATAATATTAATGTCCTTATTGTTGAAATATATCTATTATATATAATAGTAAAACTTTGCTTTGAATATTTTGACATGGCGTATCTAAGATTTGAATTAAAATCAATTGTTAAAGTAGAAAAAATTACTAACGGGTTAATAATAAATATTCGTAGATATTTACAATTACTTAAGACAATTCAAACATTTTTTAAGTAATGTTATAGACTTCTTTGAAAAAAAAACCTACAATTTAAATTTATTATTATTCATCAACAATATGAAATTGTTTATTTTGGCTTGCTGTATAATAAATTTCCTTTTTGCCGTGTGTGTGCCTAACTTCGAAAAAATTGCCTGCAAATTTACGTGAAATTTGACACTTGTTAAAACGATTTTCCTTTTTATTTTTTTTTTTCATGGTCCTTTCCTTAGACTAGCCCTATATAAGAGTAGATCCCTAAAGCGCAACTCTAATCATGGTGTTTCCCTTAAATCCATAACCATATCTTGCTTAAAAAAAAAGTTTTTTGCCTTTCTTTTCATTGTATTTGTGGCATGGAATAGAGTTGAATCTTCAATCATATATATATATAAATAGAGAGAGATATGGTCAACATATATATCGTTTTCATTTACATTTTATTTTTAAAATAATGAGCTAAGAGTTTGTTTTCGCACAAAAGTGATAATAAGTTCACCTTTTCAAAAGAAGGACAATTTGAATGCTTTACGTCTTCTTGACATGTTAGAGGAAAAAAAAAATTGAGTGGACGTAATTTCCAATCGATGAGGTGCGTCTAATTAAGGGTGTGTGTTGAATTGTAGTATTTTTTGAGTTTTAATATTTAGTACACAGTTACTCGAGAAAAAAAAAAAAACGAAACTTTAGTCCCTCGATAGTCCTACCCATTTAAAATAATATAAAACTGCCTATTGTATATGGTAAATACTATATATTTTTTATGAATAGTTAGACCTGCTACATTAAAAATAAATTAGCGCTTTTTGGTTAGTTAAAAAATTCACTGGTTGAAAAGAAATTAAATTCAACGCTAAAGTCTTCAAACATCAGTATTATGTTTTATTCATTAAATTAATAATTGATAAACTGTATTATATATATATATATAATACTACATGCTTCATAGATTGAAAAGGTTTAGACACAATATAACTATAAACAAATTAACAAACCAATCTTATGGAGACGTACAAGGTAAAAGAGAGAAACACTAATTCCCATGTGAAAGAGTATTAGACAAGGTCAAAATTTTCGATATAACTATATACAATGATTAAATAGCTAATGAAACAATAATAAATATTTAAAATAAATCATTATGTTTAAACAACAACTAAATTAAGATTATGAATAAC
>Ga0123340_1000161_pt1 | contig 33704 bp, 16 predicted proteins | sample SirMexnodulemix_FD_89961 | JGI IMG/M metagenome (GOLD analysis project Ga0123340, IMG submission 89961) | Root nodule microbial communities of legume samples collected from Mexico - Siratro Mexico nodule mix | ecosystem: Host-associated > Plants > Roots > Nodule | place: Mexico: Nepantla...
CATCTCAATAAGAAGAAACACATAAATTTAGTAATATAAAGAATGTATTAATACAAAAAAATTATAAATTTAGATAATTTTAAGTAATTAAATTATTATTACTTTTATCAAAATACAAATTTTAATTACAATATCATGATAATTAGTTATTTTTGATATTTTATTTTATTTAAAGACAGGTATTTAATATTTACCCTTAAAGTACAAGGGCGCCAAAGTGAAATTAGGTATATTATGTATGTTCTCTCCCAAAGCTTACATATTCAAACCTCTTCATTCTCAAGCTTCCGCCGCACCTTCTGCTTCTTCCTCTGAACCACCGCCTAAAACTCCGTTCACCGCCGCTCCGCCACCGTAAACTCCATTCGCCTCTTTCACCAGCGTTCCGCCGCCGTAAACTCCATTTTACTCGTTCAAAACCTCCTCTGCGCAACCCTACTGCGGCGCGAAGCATCTGCGTGCCGGCGAGACCATAACTCGACTCCGAGAGCAGAGAAGATGGTGGCTAAACCAGGTTCGGTGCCGGACTTCGAGCCGCTGAGAGAGCTGTTTAAGCATCACATAGAGTCCTTCGATCACATGGTCGACGCTGGATTGGAAACCACTATGGGCCACATCAAACCCGTCGAAATTTTCGACGATTTCACGTCCACAAAGCTTAGAAATATCCTTTTTGTTTGTTCGTGAAAAAAATCGGTTAATTTGCTCCACAACATGCGTGTTTAGCTTTTAGTGTTTGTTTCGGAACTGTTTTTTTTTTTTTTTTTCAATTTGGGGTTGCTATGTGAAGTTGGAATAGTGATTATTACTAAGTTGTTGAACTTTCTTAAGCTCTGTTTGGACAGTTTTTTTCTACAAGAGATGAATAAAATAAGGAGGTAAAATGAATTTGGCTTCTCCATTGCTGAAATAAAGTTACGTACTTGTTCTGTTTCTGGAGGAATTATAGAGTTACCCACATAGATTGACTGCATTAGTTAATTTTAGCTTATGAGAGTAGTAGCTCCTTTCCTTTATTAAAAAAAAAAGGAATTTCCTACTTTTCTTTAAAACACAGATTTTAGTGGGTTGCGGGATTTGAGTTTACTTGGGTCCACATAGATGGTAATGACGGGATTGGTTTTTGTTCTCTTAACTTTTTTTTACTTTGGTTGGATAATCCGGTGCTGTATCCACCACAGAAGGAGCGAATGTCCAGGATGATGCGGGAGGCTTTACTTCCGTTTGAAGCAAGTTTCAATCTCAAAATTTCATATCTTATATTGTGCAGAATTTTATTATTGTTTTTTTTTTTTTAATTTAGTGATTGATTCAGTCTGTGATGTTTTATTTTTTGTGAGCAGTGTAGACAGGCCAAGATTTCGTATGCAGGAAAGTTAACGATAGATGTTTGCTTTCAATATAATGATGGACCTATTATTAGAGAAACTCTCAATTTTGGGCAGTTTCCCATAATGTTGCAGGTTTGTTTTTCTTCCCATAAAGTGTGAAATGAGAGGTTTTTACATGGTTCTGGTTGAACTAGTTGCAACGACAAGTACATGATATATATATATATATATATATATATATATACACACACACACATTTAAGTAAAGGGTTATTGTAAATAAATAAAGATGTATGGAATTATCCGTTTACATAGGTTTTATTGTTTATCTGTATATAAAGAGGAGTGTGAATGTGATTTTTTTTTTTTTTTTATTTCTGCATGTTTGATGGTTGTGCAACCATTGTGATTCCTGTACATGTCTACCAAGAAAAGCTCCATCCTAGAAGCCATATTCTGTGCCAAATAAAGATACAAAATTACTGTATCCTTGGAAACTATTATTTTTATTATTTTGTCCCAAAGTTGAAAGAGCAGCATGAGTTTTCCACTGCCTCCAAACTTTAAACTTGCCATCTGATTTTCTATCTCCTGCATTTTAAGCTTTTTAGTCCTTATTCTAAATACTTTGTAATATTAGCATTTTACCCTTTAAAAACATGAGTTTGTTTGAATTGAATTTTACATTATTAATTCATATGCTTTTATTAAGCTAACAAGTTGTTTCTTATTTAGAAACTCCCTCTGTTTCTACATAAACATTGTTTTGCATATTTTCTTGTGCATTTGTATGTATTGGTTTGTTTTGAGTGCTAATGTGCTGCATACCTTACTAGTTGTGCTAGAAAATTAGCTTTTAATTATCTAACTCCAGAGTTGTTTTGAATGTTTTTCTTTCACCTGTACTGGCGCAGTCAAAGTTATGCAACTTGAGAGGTGCTGATCCCAAAAAACTTGTGTCATACAAGGAAGAAGCATCGGAAATGGGTGGGTAAGTGGTTAAACTCTGTCTGTGAAACTTAATACATAATATTATAATGAAGATGAACTTTTCAGCTGTAGAAGCTCTTATACACGCAATGTTTCCTTTTGAAATATAAAGTATGTGCCTGCATTTAGGAGAGTTGGTCCTTCATGTAGTACTATAATACAAGAGATTCTATGACTCAGAAGTTTATTTTATTATAATGTTACATTGATGGTCTGGTCTGCTTTTTTCCTCTTTTTACCCTAGGCTTTCTAAGCTTTTCTGAGTTATGAGAGCAAAAGCTAATTAAATTTGAATAGTTGTGCAAACGCATATTTGTTCTTCGCAACATAAACTTTAACTTGAAAAATGATGTTAATGAATAGCAATGAATTATATATTACTTTAGACTGCAGTTATTAAATAAATACTTAATCATCACAGCTCTTCTGTCATGAAGCTTGAATTTAAAAAATTATTTTGTTTATAAGCATTATATGATTTGTTTGTTCCATTCCTTTCCTTAATTTGTTTCAAGATTGTTTCCTGATAATTTGTTTATCAAACACCTTTATTTTCAGTTACTTCATCTTGAATGGCCTTGAGAGGGTTATCCGACTGTTGATTTTGCCAAAACGGAACTATGTAAGCATTTTTTTGTGTTATGTGCTTAGGTTGCATTGTCTAAGCCTGAGAAGTTGTATACCTACCTAGTTTCTGCATAAGGCTAATCATGGATTTCTTAATCCCTTGTCATAGCTTATTAATTTCTTTTCTGGTTCCTTAAACGTTGTATAGCCAATGAGTATGGTGCGGAATTCATTTAGTGACCGGCGAGAAGGATATACAGATAAAGCAGTTGTAATAAGGTTTGTGATTGAAAAACTTTCATGTCACTCTAATATTTTGTTTCTTGCATGTGCATCAAGAGAAAAGTGTCGTATGGGCTTTAAAAAGAGTAGTTTTATACAACTTTTATGGTGAATGGTTTTCTATGGGTTTTATAAACAATTAATTTGTATAACAACCCGAAACACTGTTATGTCACTGAAAAAGTTAACAATATTTATGCATTAACAAAATCTGTTATAACCTTAGAAGTTAGAAGATGATAATCTTTAATTTATTCTATCATATTTGATTTGCTCTCTTTTCCTTGTTCTATCTCCTTTCTTCCCATGGCTTGCTTTCCTTTTATAAAACGAGGGCAAATTGCGATTTAGGACAAGCTAGTTGACATTTTTGTAATTTAGTATGATTAAGCTAATAATGGTTGGCATCTTTCACAGATATAACTGATTGACCAATGCCATTTAGTTTTGGTTAACTAGTCCTAAATGGGAATATGTCCAGCCAGATATTCTAATTGTGCCTTCAGAAAAAAATTGCCTTCTATAACTATATTATATTAATATCTAATGCTTTTAATTGGTATGCGCATAATTAGATGCCAAATGCATGCATTATAATTTAAATTTTCTCCATTCATGGAATTCTATCTTGTTTATCATCTTTTTCATCAATTAGGCCATTTTATTTTTGCAAAAAGTGAAATATGTTGATTTCTTTAGTGTTTAACCCATTGTTTAATATTTTAGTATGATTTCTTTTAAGGTTTTATGTTTTAATGGTTAGGTGTGTAAGAGCTGATCAGTCCTCATTGTCAATAAGATTGTATTACCTTCGTAATGGGAGCGCAAGACTTGGTTTCTGGTAAACAACCTTATGTTGATTTGGAACGCCTAGTCCAAGCTATATTTTGTATTCCTGTTTTGCACTCCTAAAAGAATTCCCATGATTTGAGATGTAAGCAGACATATTTCATCGTGATAGTCATTTTTCAGGTTAAGAGGAAGAGAGTACTTACTTCCTGTGGGCATTGTTTTGAAGGTACTGTATTAATTTACAATAAAGTTCTGTCTTAGTATAGCTTTTTTTATTCATCTTATTTCCTTCCTTATTTTTTTTGTTCTTGGAAGATTTGTTTATGGTGCTAATGGTCATCTGTAACAGGCCCTCATTGACACAACTGACCGTGAAATTTATGTAAATTTGACGAGTTGCTATAATGAGAAGTATGCAAACGGAAAGGGTGCTGTTGGGACCCAGCTTGTCGGTGAAAGGGCAAAAATAATCTTAGATGAACTTCGAGATTTGTCTCTATTCACCCGTCTTCAATGTCTAGAGTACATTGGTAGTGAACGTGACACTCTTCAAGGTCCCTTTGCCAAATAATTTGTATATTTTTGTACTAATTCTTCATTTGAAATTCAGGAGAGCACTTCCAACCTATTATGACTGAACTTAAGAAAGACAGTTATCCTATTGTAAGTCTTTATGATTTCATTATTATATATTAATGGTAGATTATACTTTCCTTGTAAAAAATGTTAAAATTTAACTGCCCTTTATTTTGAAGTACAATATTCCCCTCCTTGTAGAGATTAACGTGTACTCCACTTTAGTCTAATTTGGCATGAAAAGTCTCTATGCTTCGTTATATATTAATGGTGAATTATACTTCCCCTATGAAAAATGCTTAAATTTGACCGACTTCTCTACTTCGAAAAAAATAAAAATCCAGACATCAGTCCAGTGACTTTATGAAGTTTTTTCTTTGTTTTTTTTTTTCTAGGTGGCTGATGCTGTTTTGAAGGATTGCATATTAGTTCATCTGGATAACAATTTCGACAAATTCAATCTTCTCATGTTAGCCACTTGCTCTTCTATTTAAGTGATGATTTTGAATTAGTCAGATTAAGTTCTTTCTTATGGACAAGAAATACTTTTGGTGAATGAGTTATGTATTGTTCTCTCACATTGTGCGTTTTATTTGGGTCCTTTTTTCTGGCTTTAGCTTCATGCTGCAGAAACTTTTCTCGCTCATAGATCAGACATCAGTTCCAGACAATCCTGATTCCTTGCAAAATCATGAGGTTTTACTCCCTGGCCACCTGATTACACTTTATATCAAGGTATAAATGTTTTCAATTTAGATGGCCTAATGGCATACACTTACAGTTTATATTTGGTTCCAGTTGGCTTTTTCAATTTGACTCTGAATTCAAGCTTAGAATGGAGTTGGGTTGTCAATTTCTGAAATTCCTGTTATGTTGTGCCTTTTGGAATTGGTCAAATTCCATATAACACCTCAATTACGTGAAACATTTATTAATTCTCTTAACCCTGAACCTGCAACTGATGTAGAAGGGGCATTGTATCTCTTGTTGACACTCTTGTTCTAATATATCTTGGAAGTCCGCTCTCATTTCAGCTTTTATTTCTATTACTCTATCCTATGCTCTTGTTCACGTGTCTTTCCATCACTTAATTTTGATTTCTTGTATTTACACGGTCTTAGGAAAAACTGGAAGATTGGCTGCAAAAAGGGAAAAGGCTTCTTATGGATGAGATCGATAAAAAGAGCAAGAAATTTGATTTCAGTGACAGTATGTAGATATTTGTTGGTTATTTCAAAATGTGTCTTGGATTCCTGTTTTGTTCTATATGCTTTAGTTTTTGGTTAGTGTGCTTAGTTGCTGTAGTAGTTTACTGCATTCGGAATGATCTTGAGACCTTTTTGTTGTAGTCTGCAAAGTAGTACACTTTAGGTTGATGATTTTTAATCATATATAACTTTTTGTCATTTTATTGTTCACTTCTCGGTATTGCAGTTGCTCATGTTAAGAAAATCATGGATAAAAATTCACCGAAGCAAGTCAGTGCAGCAGTTGAAAACATGTTGAAAACTGGAAGATTGGTCACACAAACGGGTCTAGATCTGCAGCAGGTATTGACTCTTCAGTGCTTAGTTAAATTACGCCATTGTTTATAATTTTGCATTTGCCACATGTCAATTGTGAATTTCTTATTTTTGCTTTCTTGGAAGTTTTTTATTTCCTAGTATTTAATAATAATACAAGCCAATCCAAATTAGTTCGGAGTAGACACACAAGGGAAAATCCAAATCAATTGAATATGATTGATCCAGACTTGAGCCTGATCTGAACCAGTCCATCTGCACCCGTGTTATTAGATATTTTTTTGTATTCATAAAGTTGTCAAGATAATTGCATTAATATTTAGTACTTTTTGTTATGTATTACATTTTTACGAATTTTGATAAAAGACATAAGGGAGATAAATGAAGAATAAGAAGGAAACAACTGGTGGTAGCTTGGAAAATTGTAATTAGGATGAGAATTGTGTGTAAAACGAATATCTTTTTAAATAGCAATTAGACAACTAGAATCATTATTATCGAGAGTCACTGGATTGTGTGATAATGAAGAGGAATGGCCATGTAATTTAGCCCCTTTTGTTGGGGTCGACTGCATAAGCCCTCTATTTGGTGTCATTATATGCTGTTGTCTAGTTAAATGAGTTGGGTTATTGAGATTTGTACCTGAACCTTTCCGAAAATGCCTATAGTTAATAGGTGTTTCATGCAATTTAGCCAAAATATATATTGAGATTGAGTAAACTATATCAATGAAACATGATGCTAATTATGGCAAGACTACTTTCTTAATTGCTTTAAATATCTTGTTTTGCTAGCTTGTTCCCTTACAAGTTATTCATAGTCTATTTTCTGCTGAATCAGAGGGCAGGTTATACAGTTCAGGCTGAAAGGCTTAACTTTTTACGTTTCATGTCACATTTTCGTGCCGTTCATAGAGGGGCGTCATTTGCTGGACTCCGTACAACAACTGTCCGGAAGCTATTGCCTGAGTTAGTACTTTTTACATAATCAACAGTTTTTGATTTTAATAGAATATACTTCTATATATATGTTTTTATGTAACTTTTCATATGTTTGTTTATTTATATAAACAGATCTTGGGGCTTTCTTTGCCCTGTGCACACACCTGATGGAGAACCTTGTGGATTGTTGAATCATATGACTCGCACTTGTAGTAAGTTACTACTCTGATTTTCCTATTTTTTATGATTCAGTTATCTTCCTCTGTTTTCTTCTCTCTTAAATACTAGACATTTTGCAACTAATTATGAAGTGTACTTCTTAGTGACTTTCACACTCTGACTGCCTTGATTTACCTCTTACACATGGGAGATTGTTATTTATTATTAATTTGATGAGATTGTGAATTGCCTTTTTTTCAATCTGTAATCGCCTCTTGAAATAAGGTGAAATGGGTTCCCTAAACTAGTTTTGTAGTGACAGGCATGTTAGCTTTCATTTATTTTAGGGAAAAATATAAAAGACGGCTTTGTTATTAAAAATTCCTGTTTTGTAATTGTAACTCCCCGATCATGTGCTGATCTTACATGTATATTCTTGTGCTTTCAAAGGGTTTGATTTCGAACATAGCTGTATGATTTCATTTTATTTTAATCTCATGTATACTCTTCATTTTTTCATTTGATATCTATCACAGTTGATTTCAACAGAACTGTGAATAACAGCTTCGTGATTTTGGTCACAAGGTTTTTGTGTCCCTATGCACGATAGTGTCATGTCAGTTACCATCTTTAAATGTTAACATCAATTATATACTATGTCAATTGTGGTTTTTTCTGTACACCCAGCTATCTAATTTTATTTAGAAAAATATTGCAAACCCAGATGCTAAAGTTTACATAGTTTATTAATATTAATATAATGAATGCTTAGTATGTTTTTAATCTCTATAAAATGACGTGTTTTGATTTTGGTCTTTGTACATTTTATTCTTTGTTTTTAGTCCTCTAAAATTGAAAATTTATTGTTTTTATTTGTTATTAAATTGTTGTACATTTCCAACATGCACTTAGTATAGGGTATGTGAATTTGTTTTTGAGGATGCTGATTTCTTTAACATAGACTGAAAGAATTTTTAATTACATTTCAAAATAACGGATATCACCCTGTGGAATAATATAATGGATTGCATTAAATGAAAAATAGATGGAGAAGCAGCAACAAAATTGACAACAATTAGCAGTTATATTTCTCAAATATAGTATTGCGTTGCTCATGATACTGGCATCGGTGAGTCCAAATTGAAATTATGGCTAAGGAGTCAGCAGTTCGAGTGACTTGGTTGGAACTTTTGGTTTAAGCTGGCCGGAAGTGGTGTATTTAAAATTCTCCATCTATATAGCACGGCCTAAATGTTTACTATTTCTAGTTATCAAACTAGAACACTACTATTAATTTATGTCTGATAAAATATTTAAAATTATTCACAACCTTCATTAGTGGCATTTTTGCATTAGCTAGAAGATTCATTGTGCATTAATCCACAATCCAATCATTGTAGCTGACTGTTTTTTTTTTTTCCTCTTCTGTATTTCAGGGATAACATCATTCTTTGATTCTCAAGGAAACATTAAAGATTATTTTAAAATTCAAAAGTCCATCCGAAATATTTTAATGGAGGTTGGGATGACACCATCTTTGCCAATGACATTTCTTCCTGGTCCACCTGAAGCTCTTACTGTTCTCTTAGATGGCTGTGTCGTTGGTTGTATAGCATCCAGTGAAGTGGAGAAAGTTGTGGCTCACATTCGACAATTAAAAGTCTCATCCGCTTCAGTGGTTCGTTTTTGGTCAAAATGTTCTTGCTTCCTTCCCTAAATATTACTTGTTATTGACTCAAAACTAACGTGGGACAGATTCCTGGTGATATGGAAGTGGGATATGTTCCTTTGAGCATGGGTGGAGCCTATCCTGGCCTATACCTGTTCACATCCCCTTCAAGATTTGTTCGCCCAGTTAAAAATATATCAATTCCTTCCGATGGAAGTGAAAACATTGAACTCATTGGTCCATTTGAGCAGGTCATCACACATTTTTCTTTTGTATATTGTATGATTATTTGGAGTTATTCTAAGAAAAACATCATCACAGATGAGTGCTTTCAACTGAGGATTTGCCGAATTTTAAGTGTTTTGTATATTTTTTTAACAGGTTTTTATGGAAATTAGATGTCTTGATGGAGGAGATGGTGGAAGACAAAGTTCATTTCCTGCAACTCATGAAGAAATCCACCCAACAGATATGCTTAGTGTAGTTGCGAATCTCACCCCGTGGTCAGATCATAATCAGAGTCCACGAAATATGTACCAGTGCCAGGTTCTATAATCTTTCGTACTTGGTATCTAAATCTACTTAAGCTACAAAAATTTTTACTCTGGGTTATGATGTAGATGGCAAAGCAAACAATGGCATTCTCTTCACAAACTATTCAACATCGTGCAGATCAGAAGTTGTATCATCTTCAGGTTTGTTCAAATCAGCATGTTGAAAATTGCAGATACGCTATGTTGCAATAATCTTTCTTTGAAACGTGGAAACCAAAGTAATTGGTCTTGTATTATGTGATATATAATTATATCGCTTGCTTGTGTGATATATATAATTATCTTTGCCTAATCATATCAATCGGTCTCCAAATTATATCCACTGCATGTGATGTATTGTTATTATTTATACTTGATTCTCATTAGATTGTTCTAAACTTAAACATTTTGGGGTATTTCCAGACTCCTCAGACTCCCATTGTACGCACAAGTACATATACTAAATACAACATCGATGAATTTCCAACAGGCACAAATGCTATAGTTGCAGTTCTGGCTTATACAGGGTAAGTGCTTTAATGCAAAACAACTGTAGTTTTAATCTTCCTGTGATATTAACAATATCTCTGTTAACTAATTACAGATATGATATGGAGGATGCCATGATTCTAAATAAGTCTTCAGTGGAACGTGGAATGTTTCATGGACAAATATATCAGGTTAGATACTGCTACATCTAATTATGCTTTCTTGATATAATGCATCGTAATTAATTTTCTTTATTACTTCATATTAAGATACTATGACTTTGTTTCATGTTGAAGTTTTGACAGTTTTCTCTCAAACTTCATTGTTGCTGTATGTTTCTTTCACACTCGATGCAGCCATGTACTGAAATGAAATCTTACCTTCGTACTATGGGAAGTTGGGATTTTCTTCGAAGCACTGTTTTGTTGTATTGTAGTGACTGTTAGTCTCTTAGTTGTATATCTGTCCTTGTTTTTCCATGACATTTATTAGCATGAGGTATTTATTTATTTCAAAAAGAGTGAAAAAGAAAATAATGTGCAGAAATAAGCATATATTAACGTAGTGATGAATATACAGGTCCTAGTTTCCCTATTTGATATATAGATATACATTGAACCTTAATCATATGTACAATGTTCCTGGACAGCAAACTGAAATAGATTATTTACATATTCAACAATGTTTTTATCTTTGACATCCTTTTTACCCTTTTCTGATGTTCTCATGGTCTGCTTATATTCACTTCCTTTGTTGTTAATTTGTGTTGCTGCAAGATGACAAATTTTCTTTTTATGACTGTTTTTGGCAGACGGAAACTATTGACTTAGCTGAGCAAAGGGGGAAGTCAGACAGTTCTTCGAAAATGTTCAGAAAAAGTAATGTAGATAAATCAGCTTGTCCCTCGATCGATTCAGATGGACTTCCACATGTTGGTCAGGTATTGTGCCTTTGCCCCTGTCTCTTTTCCCTTGAATTCAATTTCGTCATGTAAAAAACTTATTTTATGATTTTCAGATGATACGACCGGATGAACCCTATTGTAGCATTTATAATGAAGTCACAAGTTCCACGCGCACCTTCAAAAGAAAGGGTTCTGAAGCTGTTTATGTTGATTATGTTGCTGTGGATGTCAAAAACAAGAAGCACCTTCAGAAGGTGAATCCAGAAAGCTCATTATAATTTTCTCTTTATTTACTAAAACAGTATATGGTGCTCCATTCATGTTTTTGTTTAGTTCTTTTCTATTTTGGATGTGCAAGGAACTGAGAACTGTATTGTGCTGATTTCTTTACTGGCTGCCACCCTATTGTTATATACTTGAAGGATGCGATTTTAGTTTCCTCTTGTCTGTTTTTTTGTTTCCTGTTATTAAGGATAAAGAAAAAGAAGTATAGGATTAATCTACTTTGTATAAAATGCACACTTAGAATTGTTTATTTATATATAAAAATAATAACAGAATAACAGAAAATATGAGTTAAGATCGCTACACTCAACACCTATCTTCATTAAATTTTTATCTTTATATAATTCATAAGACGATAATTGTATTCCTGAATTTGATTTGTTTATATGACAACACAATATTTGATTTGTAGTTGAAGTTTATAATTTTTTTTTCATCCCTGATAAATTTTTTTATATTTTCTGTTACACTGCATAATTCTGCATTTGTAATCTGAATGTTGTTACAAGAGATATGGTATTGGCAATGGAAACGTAAACTCAAGCTAGATTACCTTAGATTCAGTATAGTTTGGTTTGATTAGTCAGTTGTATTTTTTTACTGATCTTGTAGTTCTTTGTTGAATTATTCACTTTCATCTGCTGATGTATATACTTTATGCTTGTAATTATTGGACCAGGTTAACATACGCTTCCGGCATCCTCGGAACCCTGTTATTGGGGATAAATTTAGCAGTAGACATGGACAGAAAGGCGTTTGCTCTCAGTTGTGGCCAGATGTTGATATGCCGTTTTCTGGAAATACTGGCATGCGCCCAGATCTCATCATCAATCCTCATGCATTTCCTTCCAGGATGACAATTGCTATGCTTTTGGAATCAGTTGCTGCTAAGGTATTACAACGGAAATCATATTACAAAAGCCTTATAAGTGAAGATTATCATATAAATTATGAAATTTTTCCTTTTTAATTACTTGATGTCACAGTAGTCAATAGTGCACTAGCGAAGTGGAGTGACCTGGACTGCTATCGGATTTTATTTGTGGAGTAACTTTCAGTAGTGGCCATTGATAGCGGTCAAAATAGTGGCTTTTCTCAGGCCAAAGTAGCATTCATTAACTAAATTTTACCCCTGGAAGACTAGTTACTTCTGTTCTGACCTCTGTTACTTCACAGTTTAAGACTCTTTTTTCGTCTGCCTTTTTTTCTTTCTTTTCCCTTCAGACTTCCGTGTTCACATTCTCCTAATTGCTATCTAATTTGTTGTGCTTCTTTTCTATTAATTTCACCATCATCTTTCTGTTTTTGACTTCGGTGCTATGTTCTTGTATTATTTATTATCATAAATTTCTTTAATTTAGGGTGCTTTTCATTTGAAGTATTTGTACGTTTAGTGCCTCTGTTCCTATATAATAGTCTTTTCTGAAAGAGTTTGTTTATTTTTATGTCAAATTTATAATTTCTAGCTAAATTAACTTTTTTTTCCTTCTAATTATACCCTTATTTCTATTTTTATTATGCATCCAAAATTGTTTGGAGAGAGAAAACTGAAAGGGGTATAACATTGCATTGAAAATAGAAGAATTAAATGTTTTGCTTGGTTTTAGGTGGAAGAACCTTGAACAATTATTATATAGGAACAAATGTACAGTTTGGTTTGTATCGGAAGATGTAAAAAATAGTAGTCACCCTGCTATCCAGCTAGAGCAATTTCAGTGTTGACTGGTACCCACTATCCAAAATTCATCACTATGGTTGGTGGAAGACAAAGATATGTGGTTCCCTTAATTATTTTTCTCAGGATCGTTGTTTAGGTTATCTTCACTTTTTACCCATTATGTTAGTAACTTGAAGCACCATACTTATTCATACAAAAAATACTTATACCCACTATCCAAATTCATCACTACGGTTGGTGGAAGACAAAGATAAGTGGTTCCCTTAATTATTTTTTTAGGATTGTTGTTTAGGTTTGTCTTCACTTTTTGCGAATTATGTTAGTAAACTCACCATACTTGTACATACAAAAATGGTAGCTGTATTCGTAGTGTTCACGAATCATCTTTCAAGTTTAAATTATTTATTAAAATTTTGTACCAATACAAGTGGTATTGTACTATATTTAGATAAATTACTGTATTGTATGTTCAATGACTAATAATGACTTAGAAAACTTGATATGTTTATTCTAATTAATATTTATATTTTTATGATAATATTATATCAATTTCTTAGGTTTTGTATCTTAATTGTGCCGTGTCAGTCTCACTTCTGAAGGCATGCTTGATTAATGATAATTTCTTCTTGCAGGGAGGAAGCTTACGTGGAGAATTTGTAAATGCAACTCCATTTCGAAGTTCAGTGAAGAAAGACGGTGAGGGGTCTGATTCAAAATCAGGTTCACTTGTTGATGATCTTGGTCTCCTGCTAAAAGAAAAGGGATTTAATTATCACGGTTTGGAGGTTCTGTACAGTGGTGTTTATGGAACAGAACTAACATGCGAAATATTTATTGGGCCTGTTTATTATCAGCGTCTGCGTCACATGGTTTCAGACAAATTCCAGGTGAACAAATTCACTGCTTTTACTTCCTATAAAATCATCAGCAAAATGATACTTCTCCATATTTTCTGTGTTAGCACATTGAAAATGTCAGGCTTTCTATCTTAGATTGGTTTTGATAAACTGCATAATGTATATCAAATATAAGCACAATGGACTTTTATGCTGGCGTGACTGGAAAAGTAGAACATATCTTTGTTATTTTGAATTGCTTTCCGCTGACAACTACTTCAGAGACATTTTGAATAAACAATAGTTTCAATCTTGAATCTTGCTGACGAGTACATTCCAGTTTCAATAAAGGGTTAAGTTCCTACTGCCCCAAACTAAACAATATTAACAAATGTTGTTTAACGCCAAGTGCTTTTACCACATTACAGGTTCGATCTACTGGCACAATTGATCAGGTCACCCGGCAGCCAATAAAAGGGCGGAAGCGTGGTGGAGGGATTCGATTTGGTGAAATGGAACGTGACTCTCTGCTTGCTCACGGAGCTGCATATCTTCTGCATGATAGGTTGCACACCTCTTCTGATTATCACATTGCTGATGTATGTTCTCTTTGTGGAAGCATGCTTACAACAACATTCATCCAGCCTCAAAAGAGGCCAGTGCGCCAGATTGGCGGGCTACCCCCTGGAAGAGCTGCGAAAAAGGTTTCTTGTCATGCTTGCCAAACGAGTAAAGGCATGGAAACTGTCGCCATGCCCTATGTATTCAGATATTTGGCTGCAGAGTTAGCAGCAATGAACATCAAAATGACTCTCAAGCTCAGTGATGGAGCTGAAGCTGGAGCCTAATATGTTTAGACTATTATAGTATAGTCTCACTTGTGGTGATGGCACTTCCTTAAACTGATTGGATGTGCTGAGCTTCTGATTGCAACATGAATCTCCAATGGAGCTCAGAGATACTTGCTCACATCATGGGGAGTTAAAAATTTTGCTGACCCTTTTAATATATCCAGATTGTTGCGCAAGGATTGAAGTATTATTCATGTTGTCAAAGGTTAGGTTGATTTTGTAATGTAAAATCTATTGTAGCCTTGAGTGGTGTCTTAACTATTTCTTGAAGATAGATACAATTTTATATTATTATTTTTGCATATTAAAATTAAATTTATACAATTATTTAGTTTGATGATATACTTAGTATGTAGATTTCTTTATACCGTCAATTAATTAAAAATAACTTTAACTATAACTTTTAAAGTAAATACTATAGAAATAATTTTTAACTATATGAAAATCCGTGACGTCAGTGTATTTGATTAAGTAGTAAAACAATCTATTATAATCATCTCATCTTATTGTTTTTTTGTTGTTGTTTACTTTACTGACTTTAAATCACGTTGGTAAAAATCTTTATTTTGTAGATGGATATTTAGGAGCGTAACTAATTGAAGGATGATTTGTTCATAATTGCAAATTTTATGGAAAAAGGTTACAGAAAATGCTAATTTTTGGACGACATCTAAGAGAAAAGAAATTTATAGAGACATGTATTAGTTATTATTTCTTGATTGCAAAACTAAGTTTAGTTCTACATTCCATTACTTCAAGCAGGCACAAAGTACAAAGATGTCTGTGAATGATTGTCATTTAATGAGAATTGATAAATGAAATTTATCAAAAGTTGGAAATATTTTATGATATGATACTTTTATTTGCAGCCCTTCATATCTATGTACACATTTCTTTCCATAGAGTATGTAAAATTGAGTTGATTGACTCTCCCATTTCTATTATTCATTATTGGGGTGTGATCAATGGGTGTAATGGTAATAAGTACTGTGTTAGAACATAGGTATAAAATTAACTTGTTGGATTATTTTTACCCTGGAATATATGAATAGGAATTTTGAATTTGTAAAATATTTTGTGTAGGTAAGTAGCGAGTAACTACTATTTGTTTTAATACTGAGATATATATCTTAGTTTTCCTTTTAAACTTTATTCTATACTTAAAAGAATAAAATATATGTTCCAAAGTGGTTAACGATGATATATGCCTTAAAAGATTTCATTGTTTAACAACATGCAATCAACAACTATTTATTAACAGATTTTTGAATGATAGTTTAATGGAAAGAATGTCCAGTGAATGAACATTTACTATTTATTTATTGAAAAATAATGATAGCAAATATGAGACGATAAAATAATTTTTTACATGTCACAGATTATATGAATATAGAAACTTAAACTTTCTTTCACCCAGCTATGGACATTATTGACCAATTTTAATAAAGTAAGTCACCACTAAATTCATCATAAGGCAATATACTTAATTATATACTCTGCTTCAAGACCAAAACTAACTTTATATTTAGTGCATTGAAATAGTTTGCATACCTCGAAAATCTATATAGGCTAATAACGCCACCATTTATATTTAGGTTAACATTTATGACTTAAATATGTTTGACAAATAGTTAATCTTAAAATGTTTTAAAAATTAACAATGTTATTAGTTATATTTCTGGTATTTTTCAATAAGCTAAATTATCAATTCTAAAGTTTTTGCAAAATCTTTCCTTTGATGTAACCCAATTTAGGTTATTATCCTTAACTATGCCAAGTGAAAATTTATTTTAAGGAGATATTCTTTTCATTAAAGGATAACTTTTTAAGAAGGAGAAAATATATACTTAGATTTTATTTTTAACCTATATATTTTCACATGCATTAATATGCTTGAGTTTACGTTTCCATTGCCAATACCATATCTCTTGTAACAACACTCGCATTACAAATACAGAATTATGCAGGGTAACAGAAAATATACAAATTTTATCAAGGATGAATACAAATTATAAACTTCAACTTCAAATCAAACACTATGTTGTCACATAAACAAATCAAATTTAGGAATACAATTATCGTCTTATGAATTATAGAAAGATAAAAATTTATTGAAGATAGGAAACAGAAAAACAGACAAGAGGAAACTAAAATAGCATCCTTCAAGTATATAACAACAGGGTGGCAGCAAGTAAAGAAAAGAGGATTCAAATGTTTTATTTCAGTCAATCATCACCAATAATGTTCCTATATATTTGGAGTTTTTCTTAAGCTAGAACTTTTGATGAGCTAACCTCCCTTTCTTCCAATAACACTTCCATAAAATCTTGAGTAAAATACACTTAAAAATTAAAATCACACAAGGAACTAGAAATCAAATAAAACTGCATAATAATGAAACTTTGCAAAATATAACCCCAATTTCACATAAAACAACAATTAGTCATGAATCTTTTCAATAATTTACCCTTTTGTCTTTCTCTATCTTCCCTCTACTCCTTTTCACAAGCCTAAATATCATGCAAAATTTCTCTAATGTCCTTTTAACTGGTGAAACTATTGGTATGCGTCTAAATCACCTTAATCAATCTTCTATAACTATTTCCTTGATAGGTGTGTTGCAACAATATCTCCTTGTATAATCAATTTCACATTAAGAAATACAATATCTCCTTGTGTCACAAATTCAACTTTAGTTGAAAAACAACTACAAGAAGAGAGCATACCTACCTGCTCCAAGAAGACATGCAGAACCTTGAGAAGATTGGCAATTCAAATTCTATTGAATTGATAATATCAATAACTAGTGACACATTGCCTGATGAATGTATTCCCAAAACCAAAACAGTGAAAAGATTAACCACTGCTTAGCCATTTACCTTAATGAACAAGAATTGTGTTATCTGCATTTACACTTTCATGACAAGATTTTTTCAGTAATGTACTCTGCTTCTCAACTATAGTTTCCTTAATGCGGGAAGCCTCACTAGGCATCCCAGCCTTCAACAGACAGGAACTTAACGTTCTAATAGTGATGTCATCTGGAGCACAACCAGCTTCCAGCATCTTGTAGAAGATACCAATTGCTTCAGGTGTTCTTCCTTTCATACAATGACCAATAATAAGAATGGTAAATGTCAACTTATCAGGCTTGCCCTTGTCTTCCATTTCTGCCACAATTGCATTAGCCTCATCAATGTTCCCAGATTTGCAATATCCATCAATGACAGGATTGTAGACAAAAGCATGTGGAACAATGTCACTCTCCTTCAATAGTCTCAAAAGATTATGTGCTTCTTGCAGTCTATTGCTCTTGCACAAAGCATTAATAAGAATAGAGAAAGTATACAAATTTGCCGGAATATTTAGTGCTTTCATTTCATGCAACAAGTCCAAGCCATGATTCACCCATCCAATTCGGCAATAGCCATTCATTAAGGAAGTTAAAGTAACAGCATTGGGAGGACAACCATGTAAAAGCATCTTCTTGTGCATACCTAGTGCAGAAACCATATCACTCGCCTTAACAAAACCATCAATGAGAGCACTAAAGGTAAAGACATTAGGCTTGATTCCGGATCTAATCATTTCATCAAAAAGAGAGGAGGCCTCTTTCATCTTATTCAATCTGCAATAACCTGATATCACTGTTGTATAGCTAACAACATTAGGGGCAAACTCACATTTTACACAAACTTCTTTCAGTAAACTCCATGCTCTATCAACTTGATCTATTCTACATAAGCCATGTAATAGAGTGTTATATGTAACTATATCAGGGAAACAACCAAAACTTCTCATATCACTGAGAAGCCTAGAAGCTTCATCAACTTCTCCAGCTGTGCATAAACCCCGCATTAAAATGTTAAAGGTGAAGGTTTCTAGACAAGAATGTGTTCTCATAAGCTCCCTAAATAAACAAATGGCATCATCTAACTTATTGTGTTTTATCAATATGTTCAAAAAGTTATTATAAACAATCATCTTTACTTGAATCCCCTTGCACTGAGCTTCAGCAAGTAATTCCTTTGAAACATCAAACCTGTCAGCCAGTGCAAAAGAAGAAACCAAAAATCCCAAAAGCTCAGAATCAGGCAATTGCCCATCAGACCTCATGGAATCATATAACAATTTTGCTGAACTGTGAAGACTTGCTTGACAAAGGGACCTCAAAAGCATATTATAAGTCCAAAATGAATGAGACATACTCAACCTTTCTCTCGTAAACTGATAGAACTTGAAACCCAAGTTGGGATTGTTAAGCCTTCTAAGAACCTCTAACACATGAGAAGGAGTTAAGTGCTTACGAAAATAATCCAAAAACCCATCATCAAAAGAGCTAGAGCATAGAAAAAGGGTAGAAACTATCTTGACAAACCAAGAATCAGGTTTGGTTATGATTAACCCTTTGTCAGAGAGTCGTGCCTGAGTAAGAGTACGATAATTGGAGACTCGAAGAGCGGTGACAAAAGAGAAAGTCATCAGCTTGGGATGCCTTGCTTGTAGGGTATATTCATGGCGTGAAGAAAAATTTAACTGTTCATCGAAAATCAGAAGTACAAAGATATTCCACAAAATCAGAACACCCCTTCTCCCAAAACTGAAGAAAGATTCTATCTTTATTGTTGCCCAACGAAATTAAGAAGTAGAATAACCAACCATTCGCTGCATTTGATGGCAATACCCGACACCGCCAAGAGAAAAACTCCCTCTTGACATTTGTAACTTTGAAAATTTGGGGAAGTGCTGTTTGGAAGGGTGTTGGACGAAATTTCATGTAAAAAAAAAAATGTTTAGTACAGTTACAAATTATATTTCCTTATAAGAAAAACTGATTTTATGGCAATTAAAATTGGAATGGTTTAGAAGACGGAGAGAAACTGAAAAGAAAAATAGAAAGATTTGTAGCATTTCTAGAATTCGTAGTTACCCTTTTCTAGTTGTCAATTTTATCAACAAAATAATGTTATGGGTAATTTTTAATTCTATAATTATTTTATTCTTTCCACTAATCAATTCTCCAAAAGTTTAAGCTGCCGAGCACATCAATATACATGTACAATAAAAAATGGTTTTTTTATATTTAACAATATTTGAAATCAGATACCAAATTCAGCATGTTGAAATATCTTTTTATTGGATCACGGTTTCACTGTTATTTATCCTACTAAAAATTAATAGTTGTTAGAACATCTGTCTTGGAGTAGTTATTAATATATGCTTTAAACATCACTCTCTTGGTCCTTTCTTGTTCTTTTTGTCTCATCGGGTAACTCGCATCATGTTGTGTTTACTTTTTCTTTACTAATGTAATACAAAGAGTTTTCAATGATGAGTTCAAGAAGCAAATTTTGGAATTATGCGAAAACTTTTTTATTTAAATTTTTTGTAATTTAGTTAAAAAAAAAATATTTGAGATATAAGGATGAAGAAAGTGTAACAAAATGTCTAAAATTTTATGATTGCGACAAAACATATAAGCATGATGTGATTGAATTGCTGATAATATAATATCATATTAAAAATTTTATGGGATAAAAGTTTTATGAGATAGTCTCAAATGAATGTAAGATCTAAGTCGGGCTAGTTTAACGTTGTTTAAAGTATATTTGAGACTTTTTATTTGATTAAGTCTTATGAAATGTTTGATTGTTGGGATTTTTTTAAAGTTAGTAATAATCAAATTTAGGAGTGGATCCAAGATGCATATGAAAAAACATATTTTGTGATCAATTTATAATATATTTTTCAAAGAATTATTTGTTTTTCTCTTTTTAAAACTTTCATTACTAATAAACTTAAATTTTAAACTTTTGTTGAATTTATATAAACTAACCACACAACTATCTTTCACTAACCACATTAAACTTTTAAAATTGTCAAATCATTAACTCAACTTCACTAACCACATTAAACTATTTTAAAATTGCCAAAACATTAACTCAACTTCACTAAGCACATTAAAGTACTTTAAAATTATCAAAACATTAACTCAACTTCACTAACCATAATTATAGAATTTTTTTTTTATATATAATGTGAACTTAATATGTAATAAGGCTCGTCTTAATTCACATGAATAATTTTTTATACAAAATAATAGACAACTAACCAGAAAATTGTATATGAATAATCATTTAAATCTAATATCACCATTTCTCATTTTTTTTAAGATGAACATCCAATTCTTTTTACCTTATTAGTAAATTTGTGTCAATCTCAAATAAAATTATTTTTCCTTCTGGAGACCTTTATCACTAATAAACTTAGTAAACATTCCAAAACATTTATGCATGTACATAAACTAACATATAACATAATATAACCAATCGTTTAGGCTTAAGATTAAACAACATTTTTAAAATTGTCAAAACATTAACCATCTTCACCAACAATGATCAAAATAAATAACTTTATCTAATGTGAACTTCATATATAATGAGACTGGTTTCAAATTACATGAATCTTTCGTCTGTACAACAATACACATAACTAATCACAAATTTATTCACAAGTAACTCCAAATTCCTAACATCATCATTTACACTCAATTCTTTTTACCTTATTACTAAATTTCATGTTCTCCAAATGAATGAATTTTTTTTATTTGCAAAAGACTCTTCTCTTATGGACATTATTAGAGTTTTTCTTATTTTTTCTAAAGTCTTGGAGCATAATCTTTGTATATGAGTAGTTTTGTATAAAAAAAAGAAAAACAAGAAGCTTAGGTGAGCTAAGTTTTGGGCCAAAATTGGGTCAACCACAACTTACCACAAGCTTATATAACTATACATATATCATGGGAGTTTTGTAGCTTATAAACCCTTAGAAAATACAAGATTTGAGCAATATGGGACTTGAAACATATGTATGTGCAGAACAATGTTGAATTCTAACTCCACTCCAAAACATTTTGGACAAAAGTCATTATTAACACAACTTGTTATTTACATAACAAAATTAACATTTGACCGTAACTCAAAAAAACTCCTTACAAATTGTGGAAACAAAAGAAAACCAACATATCTTATTTTTATCCCTTTATAATTCAATGCTTTATTTTGAATATAAAAGACAGGGTAGGAAAATTTGATTTTAAAAATGATGAAGGATTTTTTCTTAGTTATTCTAACTCTAGAATGTCTATCGTTGAAGAGGCTATCTGTGTAAGATTCAATAACTTTAAGTCTATTAATAAGTTATTAAAGGTAAATGAATTTGTTAAAATGCAGGAATTCAAAAATAATGCATGAAAAAGTAAGACAAGTGAATTACAAAGTCAACCATGTTCATTAGATGGTCAAACATATGCACTAAACGATCAAACAAATTCATTAGAAAATATGTCTAGTTCATCAGCATAAGAAAGAGAGTCCCTTGAAAGGTATTCAACTATGCAAGAAAAGCTGGAACAATTTGAGAAAAAATGAAGTCTAACACTTGTTAATCCTCTTAAGAACAAACCCGTTATTAGTGCCAAACGGGTGTTCAATGAAAAGCTAAACGAACAAGGTAAAGTTGTGAGAAACAAAGTTATTGGTAGTAAAGAGGTACTAACAATAGAAAGACATAAACTATTCTTAAAATTTTGCTCTAGTAGTTTGTTTGGAGGTTATAACATTTTTGTTATCATTTGTCGCATGTAGTAAAATGAAAATGTATTAGATGGATGTTAAAAATGTCTTATTAAATGATTTCATCGAGGAAGAAGTTTATGTGGAACAACCTCGGTGTTTTGAAAATTTCTATTTTTCCATATTATGTTTTTTTAAACTGAGAAAAACTTTGTATGGACTCAAACAAACTTCTAGAGAATGGTATGAGCATCTAAACACATTTCTAATACAAAATGAGTTTAAATGTGGAAAACTAAAAACTATTTTGTTTCGCAAAGACTATCATGATAATTTTATCATTGTTCAAATATATATTGATGATATTATTTTTTATTTAAATAATGAACTTTTGTATAAAGAGTTTTCTAAATTTATATGGAATGAACTTGAAATGAGCATGATGAGAGAACTCAAATTCTTCTTAGGTTTGCAGATAAAGCAAGTAGACGATCTCATCTACATACATTAAATGAAGTATCTATGGGAGCTGCTAAGAAATTTAAGATAGACGATGTCAAAGAGATAAGCACCCCAATGCATCTAACTACATATCTTGGACTAAATAAGGATTGAAACCAATGGATAACAAACTATATAGATTGATGATTGATTCTTTGCTCTACCTTACAACGTTTAGACTAGGCATCATGTACAACGTCTGTTTGTGTGCTCGTTTTCAATCTATATCAAGGAAAGATCATTTAATTGTTGTTAAAAGGATTTTCAGATATTTAAAAGGCTTTACTAATCTTGAATTGTGTTACAAAGGCAGAGAAAATTATCATTTGAAAGGTTTATATGATGCTGATTATACAGGTGATCAAGTAAAAAAGAAAAACACAAGGGGTGATTGCCATTTCATTTAAGGAAATCTAATTTTTTGGATGAGCAAGAAACAAGGAACAATAGCCTTATGTGTTGCAAAAGCTAAATTCACATCAGCTGCTCACTGCTATGAACAAGTGTTGTGGATGAAAAATCAATTAAAAGATTACAATGTTCATTAAGGAAAGTAAAATTCCTATCCTGAGTAATAATAATGTTGTAATAAGTTTATCCAAAAATACTATTTTGCATTCTCGGGTTAAGCACATCGAATTTAAACATCACTTTGTAAAGAGATCATACACAGAAGGGTCATGTTGACTTTCAATTTGTATAAACAGAAGATCAACTTGCTAATATTTTTTTCAAAACCTCTTATTAAAGAGAAATTTCATTATTCAAAAAGAAACAAATTAGATGATCTAGTGTGAAGAAACAAACTAAATGGTCTAATGTAAACTAATATACGAGATCGTGTAGTGTAAACAAAAAGACTACATAGTCTAGTGTAGACAACCACACTAGAAGATTACACACAAAATAACCAGATAATTTAACATAAACAAAAAAAAAATTAAATGGTCTAGTGTACATAAACACACAAGACTAGTGTACACAAACAAACGAGTCTGTCTAATGTAGGCAAACAAACTAGATTATTTAATGAACAGTCTATTGTAAAGAAACATTAAAATTATGCTATGATTTAAAACATAAAAAATTCACACTTTATCACAATCTCATACACCTTTATATTTGTACTGAAATTACGTCAAGCTCATACAAGTTTACTTTAACTAAACCAAAATCATACAAACTTTATACAACTTATTCACAATAAAAATATATCAAGTTCACATGACTTACTCATTAGCCTTAAAAAAATTGCCAATAAAATCGCACCACTCTAGAAAAAATCTAAATTTAACGATAAAGTATTTAAATTTTTTTAATCATTCTTAGCATAAAATTAGATCAAGCGGATTAATTTTTCGTTATATAAGACTTATAACAGATATCATTATGATAATAAGAAGACACAGTATGTATATAACGAGTTTTAATACTTAAATATATAATGTTTATAGAACATTCCATCTATATGTTAATCTTACGAGAATAAGAAGAAAAACTCTACTAAGATTGTTTTAACCTTATACATCTTCCCCACACAACTGCATTACAATAAATTAATAATTTAGTTCATGTTATGTCGATACAAATTCTGAAAAGAATTATCAACTTCCGTATAAACATTTACAAATTTTATCATTTTTCAGATAAATTATTTATAATTTTTCTATAATTAGTAAAATTAACTTTATCAATTAATGTCTATCTGTCTAAATAATAATGTAGAAATATATCATTTTTAAAATTATTTTTTAATTTTGACACTTTTAAAAGGAAAATAAAACATTGTATATTTTTAGATAACACTAGTGGATTCAACCCAAAAAAAAATTATCTTGTATAATATTATGCTTTTTTCAATTACATTTTGACCATATTCCTTTTTTATTCTCCCTTTCTACAAGCTGCAACTTTTCCAAGTACAAACTGCACCATCGGTTCCACGGGGAGATTAAAATGACCACCGAGAATAAAGCAAAATATATAATAATATATAATATAATAAAAACATATAATAATATATAATATAATAAAAACATATAATATTATAAAAATATATAATGGTAATAAAAATAAAAAAAAACAAGCTGACATAAAAAAAATTTGCTTTTCTGAAAACAAAAAATAGAACTTGGATTGGATCCATACTGAAATTTGGAATTGGAATTGAAACTCAGAATTGCTCCGACTTTTCTGAGAGCTGAGGTAAGTTCGGTCTGCTTTCACTCACAAGAGTCCTCACAGCTCAGCTCAAGCGACCAGAAAACTTCATTTTCTGCATCCAATTCACATACCCATTTGACTTTTCTCCTTTCCCTCTTCTCCATTCTCCGCATTTTGAAGATCCATTCAGGTAGCCCTCTCTCTGCTTCACTTGGAAAGAAAGGGTGTTCTTGTCACGGGGTTCGCCACCCCACGCAAAAATTAAACTTGGACTCTTGTTTTTTGGTTGAAAGTTCTAGCTTTTCACTTTATTTTATGAAATGCTTGTACAATCTGAACTGGGTCGAATCTGATCTCGTGTTTTGCTTAATATCAATTTTCTTCTGCAACTTTTTTTTCTTTTGGAATGGTGGTCTTGATTTATAGTGGGAAGGTGCGATTTTAGTTTTCCAGTGTTTTAATTTTGTATGCTTCATGTTATCTTGTCACATTCAGTGTTATAATTGTTTTCAGCTCTGTGTTGCAGAAATAGCACAATTGTTGAAGTGGGTCGGAGTTTAATATAATTCTAGCTTCATTAGCAATGGAAGAGTAAGTGTCTCTTTTTGTTCCTTCTTTACTTTATCATGTGATGGGACCCTTACTTGTGGTGATTTGGTGAATTGCAGAGAGAATGCCATAGAGCTTCTCCAGAGATACAGGAGGGACAGAAGAGTTCTTCTTGATTTTATACTTTCAGGGAGCTTAATCAAGAAAGTTGTAATGCCACCTGGTGCAGTTACACTGGATGATGTGGATCTAGATCAAGTCAGTGTTGATTATGTCCTCAACTGTGCAAAAAAGAGTTAGTTGAATTCGGTCTTTTGCCTTGCTTATCAGTTATCATCCTTCTCTTTTTTTCTTTCCTTGTCTTAATATTAAATTCCTTCAATGCAGGTACAATGCTTGAACTTTCAGAAGCAATTAGAGATTATCATGATCATACTGGGTTACCACAAATGGTATGTTATGTTATGGCCTTTTTGATGTTTTGATTTATTTTTTGAATTGTGTATTTAGGTCCATTTATACATTTAAGTATTAATATTATAAATGAAGTACTGATATGGCCTGTGCACTTCTTAATGACAATTTTATACTGAAGTCATTCTTAGTTTCTATGTGTCATTGCTGCATTTTGACATTTTGAACATGCAATGACTAGTCTGCCAACTCTGCTCTTTGGTATAATACTTGCGGAGGTATATAATGCATCTTTAAAATTATTGAGCTATTTTCTTTACTGTCATGACATGAAGTTTTGACTTCCTCACATTTCATTCACAGCTTTTGTTTAATTGTTGGTGGATCATGTTTGGATTGTAAATGTTCCTGGCTTTAACAGAGTGATACAGGTTCAGTCGGTGAATTTTATTTGGTCACTGATCCTGAGTCTTCAGGTTCACCTCCCAGAAGGCCGCCACCAACTGTTCCTGTTTCTACCGTGTCTCCTGTTGCTGTTGCCACTCCTCATGTTTTTCCACCATCCCCAATTGTATCTAATCTATCTAGATCGGAGTCTTTTGACACTACTCAAGAAAAGGAGCTAACTGTGGATGACATTGAAGACTTTGAGGATGATGATGATGCTTCAGTCATTGAAGGCTTCAGGGCTAAACGCACTCTTAATGATGCTTCAGATCTTGCAGTGAAATTGCCTTCCTTCTCCACAGGTGATTACTCTGGAAAACTTATCTGTTGGATATGTTCTTTCCTCCTCACAACTCCTAAGCTGTCTAAATATTCTCAGACGAATAGTATTTCAATTTAAAATATGTGAAATAAGGAGTCATATGATTAAGAAAATTGAACGAACAGACAGTGTTAACAATTGTAGTTAGGTAAAATCTCATGCGTGAAGTCATCATTTGTTGATTGTTGAGTCATTGCAAAGGTGGAAACCGGTATAAAGAGACTTCTCTGATTGCCCTTGTGCCTCTGCATGGGTCAAAAACATGTGTTAACCGGAAAGTTCTCCCTTCTCATTTTGTTGTCACAGAATAGTTTTCTTGGCTTCTATCTGGTGTCAAGCCATGGTTGTTTTAGGGTTAGAGGGTGTTTCTATAATAGATATCCATAGATGGTGGAGGTCTCTTTTTGGGATGATGGGTTTGTGTATTTTGTTTTGTAGCTCTAGCAGGACATTTTATCCTCATTCTTTGTACTTCTCATCCTTCGTTGTATCCTAATAATTTCTTCTTTTTTAGAAAATACTAAGATATAATATCTTGATGTTTTATGCCTCAAATTTGAATTGAAAGGTTCAAATGAAAGCTATCATGAATTTCCTAATTTCTGCTTTTACCGATTCCAGGTATATCAGATGATGATCTTCGTGAAACTGCATATGAGGTCCTCTTGGCTTGTGCTGGAGCTACAGGGTCTGTTGCCAATATATGTTTAATTTGAGGGGCTTTCTTCTTGTGAAAGATTTATAAGTGTTCTCCATTCTATATATGAACTCTTTCATGTTTGTTTTCATCAGGGGTCTGATTGTCCCATCTAAAGAAAAAAAGAAAGATAAAAAATCCAGCTTGATTAGGAAGCTTGGGCGCAGCAAAAGTGGAAGTGTTGTATCCCAGTCTCAGAGTGCTCCTGGATTAGTTGGCTTGCTGGAAACGATGCGTGTTCAAATGGAGGTATATAAGGGAATATGTTCCATTCACATGCTTTGGTCCTTCCATTGATTTTTTTCTACCGCAATGTTTCTTATTAGTGTTTTCTTTTTGCAACGTACTTCAAGTCTATTCTTATAACGTGCAAGGTCCTCAGGCTTTCTTCTAATGAATATGATAATTTTTTAAAACCTTTATGACATTGTGGCTTCCTCTTTTTGCCAAGGGAGATGGTTTAGAGGTTGAATTGCCTTTTACCGAGATGGACTTTGGAAGCTTGTCTGTTATAGAAAATTAATTATCATAGGGTGATAAGAGCTTATTGTTTTTGGTGTTGTTCCTTTTCTTTTTGTTGTTGGTCACATAAGGTCTAAGTTTTAGTAGCTAAAGTAGAGGTCAAGTGAAGTCACCAGGATTCAATCCCTAAAGGAACTTTGGGTTGCTTGCTCTAAGGCTCTTTTGAATTTGTGGGTTTTGAATCTGTGATCAGTTCAATATGCATTCTGGATTCTGTTTAGTTTTTATTTTGGACTCATACTCAGAAGCATGGGCTCTTTGCCTACGAATTTATATTCAAAACTAAATAGTAACCAAGCCTTTTCCTTCCTACAAGGGGTGGTTGACTACATAATGTTCTTCTTTGAATCAAGTCTCTGGACAAATTGTTGACCTTTTAATCCTTGATAATAGTTTTGCATATAGTTTTCTTGGTCTCCCTCTATCTCTAGTGCTACTACTAGGGCTATCTTCCATCTAATCCATGGAATACAGCTAATATTTGCAAACCATGAAAATCATGAAATCTTAAGTTTGTATTTGCTTACATTTTCTACATCCTGCACTGATATAGATAATTTTTGGATGCAGATATCCGAGTCAATGGATATTAGAACAAGACAAGGCTTGCTAAATGCTCTGGTGGGAAAGGTGGGGAAAAGGATGGATACTCTATTAGTTCCTTTGGAGTTGCTTTGTTGTATTTCACGTTCAGAATTTTCTGATAAGAAGGCTTTTATACGTTGGCAAAAGCGGCAGGTAGTAAGATCAATTATAGAATTTTCCATGCACTCATTCATATACTCTATTAGCTTGTTCATATGTTGATGGAAAGATGAGGATGCGAGTCTAATAGCATTTTTGTTGTTGTTGAACATTTCCAAATTTGTGCTGGTTCAGTTAAAAGTTTTGGAGGGGGGGCTTGTTAATCACCCTGCTGTTGGATTTGGTGAATCTGGACGCAAGACAAATGAGTTGAGGATTCTCTTGGCCAAGATTGAAGAAGCAGAGGTGTGTGATTCTCCATTTCGATGTTCATATTTTACCTATCCTCTGTTGGCATTAGGTCATAAGAAGTGATTTACCTTTGTGTTATGCCCGATTGACTGTGACTTACATGATTTTCATTTTATTTTTTGAAGTTTCTCCCCTCTTCAAGTGGTGAACTTCAAAGGACAGAATGCTTGAGATCCCTAAGGGAGATTGCCATTCCACTTGCTGAGCGGCCAGCTCGGGGTGACTTAACTGGTGAAATATGCCATTGGTCAGATGGTTACCACTTAAATGTCAGACTATATGAGAAGTTACTTTTAAGTGTGTTTGACATGCTAGATGAAGGAAAACTGACAGAGGTTGGTGTCTTTTACATTCCAAGGCTATTATAGCGGAAATTGAGCCATTACATCTTTAAATTGCTATTGCTATGCTATGTTTTCTGTTTTTATTTGTTTATTTGCTGAATATTAAGTTTTTAACAAGTGAATTGTGATAAGGTCTGTTGTTCCTGAGTACATGGGCTCTGCAAGTGATGTGTATAACTTTTGTAAATGTGATCGGAAAAGAAACAGAGGGTTCTTGTGGACATGTATTTACTTGAAATCTGCCGTTAAAACTGAATTCTATTTTATTAAGAAGAAACTCTTATTTGAGAAGCTACAAGGTAAAGTTGAAATTGGATTGTATCACTTTTGTGGATTCTGAATTGTCATCTGTGGTCTGTCTAATTTCTAGGAAGTGGAGGAAATTCTTGAACTTTTAAAGTCAACATGGAGAGTTTTAGGAATCACAGAGACAATCCATCACACTTGCTATGCATGGGTTTTATTTCGTCAGGTAATAGCCATCACATTTTTTTAATGTTTTTTTTTAATAATCACTATCAATTTTATAATTGGACTACTATAGTGGACTGCCTCCACCTATTTGTAGTGGCAAAAAACCTTGAACAACACACTTGTGTTTCTCGTGTGGGACTAATTTTTACTACCCCTTTGTGGCCTTGTTTTTCTGTGTGTTTTTCTTTCATATTTCACTCTATATACAAGCTTACCTAATTTGTCTTTCTATATTTTGTCTTCTGAAATGTAAGCAGTTTGACTTTGTATTGCTTTAGATCCTAATCTAATCCTGTAGATGAACACCATTAGGGACATTGAAAATGAATTCTTATTCTACTTGACTAATGACTGAGGTAGTAATCCCTATGGATGGTGCCAATGTTTTGTTGAATAATGAGAAAAGTGAGACATATGGATGAATTCATGTATCCTTATCCTAATCAATTGCTAAAATGCTTGACACTATGCAGATATGATTCTCAAATTTGATTTCTTTCCGACTGCTTTAAAATGAGCATGAAAAATAGTGAACTTCAGAATGTTTATAAGCTGTTTAATATTTCAACCAAATTTAGTACATTATATTGGTCTATTTTCTTTTGGATGTTTACCTCTTTAATTTTTAATATGCATACGGCTCTGTCATTGACTTGATTCAATCAAGACAAATAAGTCTTTTGTTTGATGGTAATCAAGATTAAGGGGTTGCATTGTTAAAATTCCACTCATTGGGATATATATTGATTATAAGGCATTCAATGTATTTTCCATTGCTGTTTGTGTTTTTTCTTTTTTTATTTGCGATACTGTACTATTTGACTAATTAATATTTGTTGTATAATGGGACACAACTCTTTCTTCAATCATTATTAATTGTTAAATTTCTTTACTTTATTATGGGGATACAGTATGTTATCACAAGGGAGCATGGGGTTTTATTGCATGCACTTGAGCAATTAAATAGAATACCACTAATGGAACAACGAGGCCAACAAGAGAGGTTGCACTTGAAAAGCTTGCGTTCCAAGGTTGAGGGTGAACAGGATCTATCTTTCTTTCAGTCTTTCTTAACACCAATTCAGAGATGGACAGACAAGCAGCTTGGAGATTATCATGTGCACTTCAACGAGGTTTGTTCAACTTATTAGGTTGTTTGGTAGTACTGGGTCAGATACTTGGATTTGTTTTTCTATGTGTTTTCCCCTTTAAAACAAATATTCTAGAGGTCTTTTACCCTCTTCTTTTCTCTCCAAAAGCTTTGTTTTTGATTTTTTACCAAATAATTATAATATCTCGTGTTGCCCCTTTAATTTTGTTTTACAAAACTTCTCACATGCTTTTTAGGGTTCAGCAACTATGGAAAAGATTGTAGCAGTTGCAATGATTACCAGGAGGCTTCTACTGGAAGAACCAGAAATTGTGTGTAATCTTTTTCTTTAACATCTTTCACATTTGGATGGATAGTTTTGTATAAAATACTATGGTAGGCTATAAATTTCAGTTATTAAAATAAAAGTTTCTTTGGTATTTTCCTGCAGACCTCACACTCCCTGCCAGTTAGTGATCGTGATCAGATAGAGATCTATATATCATCATCAATTAAAAATGCATTTTCAAGGGTGAGTATTAATTTGCGAAGATGTTTGAGTACACGTTGTTCTTTCAATTTCTATCTTCATTGAAATCCTAATTCGGTAATTGGTATTATCTTCCACTTGACTGATAAATGATAGACAGCTCATGAAGCTTCCTGTTCATTGTTATTGATTATATACTGTAACAAACCCCAACGATCAAAATGAAAAAGGGCTACATGGAGAAATTTCACCTTTCAAATACACTTACAGTAGGAGAGGGAAGAAAAATGACTAGGTAGTGGGAAGGGAACCATAACTGTAGGAGGTTAGTTACAGAAGAGAGAAATGTAAACAGGATTTAAAAGCTATTGCAGAGGGTGGGGTGGGGAGAAGAGAAAAAGCGTGAAGTGAGAAATTGGGGGAGAGTATTGGCCTCTCGAATGCCAAATATCGTTCTATTATATTTTCCTTAACCGTTCAAACTCCCATACACATACTTATACACATACTTGAATTTACACTTTTGCAGATTTGAAGGTTTATCACACTGATATATCCTTCCTCTGCAGTCGCATTTCTTATCTGTTCTTATTCATCTATTCTGTTGTTCTCTATTCTGCTACTATTTCCATCATTCATTATACCCTAACTCTGTGTGTGAGCACTTGGAACTGTTCCATATACATGGTAAAGTGAATTTCTTTTTAAGCATAACTTAATTATATTTTGATTCAATTTTTCCTAGGCTTTAAATATATATTGTAGAATTTGGAGTCAAATGTGTTCCTAGAACTGTTTTATGTCTTCTTGATTCTGCTGTGATTTGAATGTGTGTGCGAGAACTTCTTTCTATTTCCATCCTTTTAAATTGCGAACTACTGGATAGAACGTGTCCTTGTTTTTGCAGTCCATTTTTATGCCTATCTTTTATATTTAAGGAACCTGTTTACTTTCTGCAGACAGTGCAAGTTGTTGAAAGAGTTGATATGTCAAACGAGCATCCCTTGGCATTGCTTGCAGAAGAACTCAAGAAGCTCCTAAAACGAGAATCAGTAACTTTCTTGCCTGTTTTATCTCAGAGGCATCCTCAAGCAACTGTTGTATCTGGATCACTAGTTCACAAACTTTATGGCCTCAGACTGGTGAGTGTATATATGGGTTGTTTATATATACATATTATATATTCTGATCACATTGTGGAATATATCTTCAAAATCACTGAAAATTTGTTTTCTTTTTTTCAGAAACCCTTTCTGGATGCTGCAGAACATTTAACTGAGGATGTCATTTCTGTATTCCCTGCAGCTGAAAGTCTAGAGCAGTTCATAATGGCACTTATTACATCTGCATGCCATGAAGAAAATGCTGAGATCTTGTTGAAGAAATTGAATCTCTACCAGGTTAGGCGATTAAATTGCTTTTTAGAGCATGCAAAATTGTTTTTGATGAGATGATATGTCATGTTATCAATTTTACATAAGAACCTGTTCACATGTGCCACATGCTTGTACTCATTTGAAGATATCAATAGGGATAAAAGGATGTTTAGATAAATCTGATTTCTTGGTCAACACCATGTTGTGATTGACAATTAGAGGGTATAATTAGGATTATTTTCTTTGTCAGTTAGCTTCATCCCATTTGTGTTTCAAATAGTTTTACATTTGTCCACTCGTAGGAAAATTTATCATATAGGGTCTGTTTAGAGAAACATTTCCATAAGCATATCTAGGAGAGACAAAGAATAAGGAAAAGTAAAATTAGTTTATCCATAAGCTAAGATTAGCTTATTCATAATTCCTTTTTATTTTTCTCTCCTAAAAGTGCTTATGGAGAAGTTTTCTCCAAACAGACCCATTGTCTTTGTCATCTATCCTTCTATTTGTCCTATTATCTTCATTTATTCTAAACTTTGGTCCTTGCCCATTTTTCTTATGATAGATTGAGACAAAATCTGGAACTTTGGTGTTACGTTGGGTCAATTCACAGCTTGGAAGAATTTTAGGTTGGGTAGAGCGGGTTTTTCAACAAGAGGTAAATCCTTTATCAACAGTGTTATACTGTCAAATTCCTGCTGTTTTGATTATGTCTATTACAGAGACCTTTCTCAAGGTCTAGTTTCATTGTTCCATTTTAGAAGATTATTTTTGTAATATCTATTGTATATTTAAATTAGCATCAGAGTACTTAATCCTGGATAGTGGTGTGGAGTGGCTGACCCCAAAATTGGTATAAAGAAGAAGCAGATAATGAGATGACTAATAAAGGATTCGATGCAGATAATTTATAGTGCACCTACATTTTCCAAAAATAGTAAGAATGAATTACTAAAAACATATTCATCATTAATAATCAAAACCAGTAGTCTATACACCTAATCACTATTAATTTGATTACTGAATAATTAAGTAGAGTCAAGTAGCATAATCAGAATGTAGAGGCAGCACATCACTGAAGATGGAAGTGAGCAAAAGGGAAATAATTTAATGATCAGTGAGATGGGTTTTAAATCCCAGAATCCTTCTGATGCTAAAAAGGATCAGGATTCACCATGAAAAATTCATTTGTGTTGGATTGGGTTTATTTAACCTTATTATCTGTCTGTTTGTCTCTCTCTCTCTCTCTCTCTCTATATATATATATATATATATATATATATATATATATATATATATAGATATATATAAAAAAAAATTATTTATATTAAAATTATTTA
>Ga0123340_1000167_pt1 | contig 33533 bp, 37 predicted proteins | sample SirMexnodulemix_FD_89961 | JGI IMG/M metagenome (GOLD analysis project Ga0123340, IMG submission 89961) | Root nodule microbial communities of legume samples collected from Mexico - Siratro Mexico nodule mix | ecosystem: Host-associated > Plants > Roots > Nodule | place: Mexico: Nepantla...
ATTGAAACTCTGGAAGACCATGCCGAGGCCGGCACGCATCCGCTCGATCTGCCGCCAGCTCTTTGGCTGCAATTGCCCCCGATGCGTCCGCTTCCAGGTGACTCCCTCACCATTCACGATGATACGACCGCGGTCGGGAACGTCTAACAGATTGATGCAGCGCAGAAAGGTGCTCTTTCCAGACCCCGATGATCCGATGATCGAAATCACGTCACCCTGACGGGCCTTTGCCGAAACGCCCTTGAGGACTTCGTGCGAGCCGAAGCTCTTGTGTAGATCATCGACACGTAGTGCCTGAGAGGATGGTTCTGGCATTCACAATTCCGCAAAAGCAATCTAGGCAGAATATCGCGGATGCGCGCTAATTTTGCGCGCAAAGCTAAACTAAAATGAGCAATATGTGCAAAAATCTCTTCCTATTGCTTGTTTTCGGATAGAATGAACGAAGCAGCTTACGACGCGATGGCCAAAGGAGACAAAATGGAAAAACTGGATCACTTTGACCGCGACATTCTTCAACTCGTTCAGCGTAATTGCCAACGAACCGCCGAGAGCATCGCCGACGACGTCGGCCTCTCAACGTCGGCCGTTCAACGGCGTCTGAAGCGCCTGCGCGAAGATGGGATCATCAAGGCGGAGGTGGCGGTCGTCGAGCGCAAGGCAACCGGCACACCCATGGTGTTTATCGTCGGCATGGAAATTGAGCGGGACAACTACGATGCACTGGCGAAATTCCGCCTTTGGGCGGAAAAACAGGATCATATCCAGCAGGTCTACTATGTCACGGGAGCCGTGGATCTCGTTGCAATCGTCACCGCCCGTGACGTCGAGCACTATGACGATATTGCAGCCTTGATCATGGCGGAAAACCCTCAGATCCGGCGCATGCACACCAATGTGGTACTTCGCGACGTAAAGCTTGGGCTCTTCGTCCCGCTGACAGCTGGAGCCGACCACTGATAGAGAACTGCACGCACGTCGCATTCGACGCCGGTATTGTCTTTGCAAACCAGCGGTCTGATCACCTGTCCGAAGGCACAGTAAATCGACCGGCCGGCCTCGCGAAATGACGGCGGAATTCCTTTTTCCACGGCGACAAGGCGTTGGTTGCCTGGAAAAACGTGATTGATGCTGTCCATAGCGCTGGGGTTGCATGCATCGCCCTCAGCGGCGAAACGGCTGCATGCAGGGCCGCAGGAGCACGCGATGGCGATCTTCGCCGCCATCGAGGGTGCTCAACTCGTCGCGCGCGGCGGCCAGGATATCGGTATCTACGACCGGACGATCCGCGCTTATCGCAGCACCGGCCTCATCCCGTGAGGGCGCCGACGGCGACCACAGACATATCGATGTGTTCGCCTTGAACCAATACGAACCGCCTACACGCTTCTCCTTTTTAAAAGCCCCGGGATTCATTCTCGATTTGCGGCACTACGCGATTGTGGAACTTAGCGTACAGATTCGGCATCTTTGCGTCGCGCGTAGGCGATCCTAGAAGATTCCATCTCACGGAGATGTTCTTGCGCCCACTCGGAAAGTACGCCGAGCGGTTCAATCAACGTTCGTCCTAGTGGGGTTAGTTCATAGTCTACACGTGGCGGGATCGTAGGATAGACCGTACGCGTAACAAGGCCGTCCTTCTCCAGATTGCGAAGCGTGAGCGTCAGCATACGCTGCGACACCCCGCCAATCAGACGCACCATCGCGTTAAAGCGCAACGGGCCATTTGAGAGCACCCCTACCGCCATGATCGTCCATTTGTCTGCAATTCGGTCCAGCACTGCGCCAAGGGCACGGCAATGGTCATGACTGGGGTCATCGTCATGGTCGTGCGTTTCGACGGTATCAAGCGTGTTCGTGACGGACAAACGTGTGCCTCCTTGTGAGAATTATCGGCGATGTTATCTGTGTGTCAGTTACACATCGTAACTGACACACAAGGAGATACTATCATGAAAATTGGTGTAAGTGGAGCCAGCGGCAAACTCGGCAAAGCAGTTTTGGCGGAACTCGTAGCGCGCGGTGGTCACGAAGTCGTTGCTATCAGCCGCACGCCTGATACCGCTGCTGGCGTCGAAGCGCGTCAGGGGGATTATGATCACCCCGAATCCCTCGTTTCGGCTTATGCCGGACTTGATCGCGTGCTGCTGATCCCGTCGAGCGATCTTACGCCTGGCGCACGTTCGCGACAGAACAAAGACGCTGTCGAGGCCGCCGTGGCTGCGGGGGTTAAACATATCGTGTATCTTTCCGCACTCGGGACCAAAGCAACCGACGAGCCCGCAATGGAAGCTTCATACTGGGCGGGTGAGCAGACGCTGATCGCAAAAAGTCCGGCTTGGACGATCCTGCGCATGAATTACTACGCGGAAAGCCTTGCCGACGAGGTGCGTATGGCGTCCGGACCAGGCGCTCTTTTCGGGCTTGGTGAAAGCCGCGTGGCGTTCGTTTCGCGCAATGACATTGCCGCCGCCTCTGCCGGTGCGCTGACAAATGACGGACATAACGGTGCAATCTACAATCTAACGGGCCCAAAGGCTCTTACCGGACAAGAACGCGCCGCTATCGCATCCGAGGTTACAGGTCAAACCATCGGGTTCCAGGTCGTGCCTGAGGAAGGAATGCGCGCCGGCTTGGCAGCAGCGGGCCTGCCTTCGGTTGTGGTGGACCTGGTGATTGGCATTCAGTCCAGCTTCGTCAAAGGCAATTTCGACATCGTGACGGCTGATGTGGAGAAGCTGTCGGGCAAGCCTGCTCGCCCTCTTGCAGTGACGCTTGGCGCGGCCCTTGGCCAGTAAGGCGATCCGATAAGCTGATTATGCGACTGCTTCAAAAGTCCAACCGCACGGTCTTGCTTAGGCCGTGCGGTTTTATCGTACCCAGATCAGGGATTTGGCGACAGACAGGTCGCGTAAAGCCTTCATTATGGAAATGCGAGGCTGAGCTGAAACTCAGCCACTTCCGATCATGGTTTGCACGATGTCGGCGTCACGACGAGGAGGTTCACCAAAAAGGCGCTTGTATTCTCTGCTGAATTGCGAGGTGCTGTTGTAGCCTACGGCTAATGAAACAGATGCGGCGTCGGCCGATTTGGATACCATACGGCGACGGGCTTCCTGCAACCGGATATGTTTTTGGTACTGCAGTGGACTGAGGGCCGTGACCGCTTTGAAGCGCCGATGGAACACAGACTCGCTCATGCCAGCAATTGCAGCCATATCCTCGACGCTGAGTTGCTCCGCGTAATGCTCACGGATCCACGCCATAGCCCGCCGGATATGGGACAGCCGGGAGTCGATACTGGCGATCTGGCGCAACATCTCAGCGTGCGGGCTCAACATCAGCCGAAACATCAGTTCATGCTCCAAGTGCAGCGCCATCACTGGGATTTCCTCTGGCCGCTCGCACATTCCCAGCAATCGTTGCCAGGCGCCGATCAATTCGGCATTGGCCATGCTGAAAGCGAAGCCAGGCTGCATTTGCAACTCAGGGGTCGCGGACAGGTAGAGCACCACGTTCATGATCACGGCCGGATCAAGAGTGAGGTTGATCGCCAGGAACGGCTTATCCGGGGATGCCTCGACGATCTGGCCCATAACGGGGATTTCGGCAGCGACGACCATAGTCTGGCCGGAACCGTATTCGAACACCTGATCGCCGATAACTGACCGCTTGGTTCCCTGCAGCACGATGATTGCCATGGGGTCGCAAACCAGGGCATTCAATTCGGTCGGTGTGGTGCTGCTGTAAATGCTCAGCCGCGACAGGCCGGGATAATTAACACCGGCGTGACGGATCGCCAGAGCGCGAATTTCATCAAGTTTGTCCATGCCTCATTAGAGAGCCGTTGCCTGAAAAGATCAACCACCCGGCGGGATCAGGCAATTTTTCAGGACCATTAGGCATGGCTAAAACCATGCGGATGGCCCAAATTTCTTGCACACACTGAAAGGTACGGTCATGCAAAAGCGTAAACTGGGCACAAACGGCCCCGAAGTCTCTGCCATTGGATACGGCGCCATGGGTTTTCATTTGGCCTACGGGTCCGCCGACGAAGAGGCCGGGCTGGCGACGATCCGTCGTGCCTATGATCTCGGCGTAACGTTCTTCGATACTGCCGAGCTTTATGGCTGGGGCGAGAACGAGAAGTTCATCGGTCGCGCTGTCAAAGGCTTCCGCGACGAGGTGGTGCTGGCAACCAAGTTTGGTTTTACCCGCTCGTGGGAGACCGACAGCCGCCCGGAGCACATTCGTAAAGTTACCGAAAACAGTCTGCGGTATCTCGGCGTCGACTATATCGACGTCCTCTATCAGCACCGCGTTGACCCGAAGGTTCCGATTGAAGATGTTGCCGGCACTGTCAAGGACCTGATCGCTGAGGGCAAGGTCAAGCATTTCGGGCTGAGCGAAGCTGGCCCTCAGACGATCCGCAAGGCTCACGCCGTGCAGGAAGTCGCCATGCTTCAGACGGAATACTCAGTATTTGAGCGCGACGTCGAAGTTCTGTTCCCGGTCACGCGCGAGCTCGGAATAGGCTTTGTCCCTTACTCCCCGCTCGGCCGTGGCTTTCTTACGGGGGCGGTCAAACCGGCAGCAGAACTCGAAGAGAGCGATATGCGCCGGGGCGATCCACGTTGGCAGCCCGGCAACTTCGAAAAGAACGTCGAAGCCGTCTGCCAGTTAAAGGAGCTCGCTGCGTCGAAGGGTGCCACCGTTTCGCAGCTGGCGCTCGCTTGGTTGCTGGCTCAGGGCAAGGACATCGTGCCGATCCCCGGCTCGCGCCATGCGGCGCGCGTTGCGGAAAACGTTGGTGCTGTTGATCTCATGCTCACGGCGGAAGATCTGGCCAAGATCAACGAGATCCTCCCGCACGGTGGCTTCGGCGAGCGCTACGCCAAAGAATTCGCGCCGACCTGGATCTGATGCCGAACAACAAGGATGGGATCGATTAGACGATCACCCTCTAATTTTATTCAAAAGGAATATCAAAATGCCTACCCCAATCGAGATTGTGTCTCAGTTTTGCAATGCCTTCGTTGAGGATGGTGGCCGACCCGCCATTAGGCGGTGGTTTACTCCTGAGACGGTTTGGACCAACGTCGGGATCTCGTCCACGACAGGCATCGATGAAGCCATAGGGATGATTGACGAGCTTGAAAGATCCGTGGGCATAGCAATCGTTCGCATCGATATGCTCTCGATCGCAGCGGACGGTAACCGCGTTCTGACAGAGCGGCTGGACATTTTCGAGCGCGCCGACGGCAGCGAAATAGGCAGGGTGACACTGATGGGCATCTACGAAATCGAAAGCGATCACATCGTCGCTTGGCGGGACTACGTCGATGTCAACGCTGTCACCGATCTCGCTGCAAGCTGAAGGAAGATCGTCTCGAGCTTAATCGAGCCAGGTCTCCATTTTCCGGGCACTTTTTCACCGAAGGAAATGTGAGCTGGCTAAACCCGATTCCATGCTCGGAAAGTATGTGCGCAAATCAAATGTCCGGAAATCGACGATATCAATCCCACCGCCTTGAACCAGTTCGAACCACCGACCCGTTAATTCTCAGCATCGAGAACGAAGCCTAGCTCGTTGGCAAAGTGTCTGGCCATTCCTGCGCGCCATGGAGGACGCGAAGAATACGAACCGCTGTTTCGGTAATTGCATACGCTGCGATGTATGGCGTACCGTTAATTACCAGTTCGCGGGTGCCAGCAATTCTGCCAACACGACCGCTCGCGGGAAAATCTATCAACCGACGGACGGCAGCAACGATCCGTTCGTCGACCAGAATGGCGGCTAACGGATTTTCTGCTTCTATGTATGTGAAGATGGCGTCGCGATCCGATAACGCGAACGCAGACCAGGTAAGCTTCACGATTTGCGCGCACCCGCTTTAAGGCGGGCTGCCGCTCGACGTTCAGCAAAATGTGCCTCGGCTTCATCATCCGAAACGTCCGGTCGAGTATCGTTCAGCGCTTCAAGTACCTTGGTGCGAAACCAAGCGTCATGGGCCTCGCTGCCTGAAAGAAGCTCGAGTGGTAGCGCCCCCTCGTTGGCCGTCCGGGTGAGCAAGATACGAACCGCGTCCGATACTGTAAGCCCCATGTTTTCAAGCACTGCGGAGGCTCGATCCCGAACTTCGGCATCGATACGAGTTTGCACGAGTGCATTTGCAGCCATAGCTATCTCCACTTTTCGGTGAAATGGTAATGCAAATGAATGACAAATGCCATAGCGTTTTTGCGCCGCCTTCGCCCGCTCTCGTTCTCTTAGTTGCTCTTGAATGTATCTGAACCGACGAGCGTAATCTCAATCGTGTGGGATAACGCCTATTTATGGAACTTACTCGCTCGACTTGTCTTTCAGCCCGATTGTCTCAACTTGTTCTCTATATGGTAAACCGTATTTAGGCAGTCCGGACGCTCACAGGTGTCTCCGTATTTGCCGAGTCATACATATACGTTGGAAACTTGGCGCGGATAGCGTCAATAATCGAAAGCGTTCCCGACAAATGTCTACGAAGAGCCAAGACAGCGGCCTCCTCGTCTCCTTCTCGGATCGCATCGACTATTGCGCGATGTTCCTGCAGAAGTGATTGGATCTTGCCTTCCATTGGAAGATTTAGGCGGCGCAGCCGGTCGAGATGGACGCTCTGCTGCCGGATGACCCTCCATAGAAGAGTGTTTCCGCTCTGCTCGTAGAGCACCCGATGAAATTCTCGATCCAGGGCGTCGAACTTGTCGTTGGTCGAGGGATCAGCTACCGCCTGCTGCTGCCGGAGAACGCGATCCATCGCATCAGCGGTTTCCTTCGGAGAACTCCTCGACAACCGCCGAAGCGCCTCGATTTCGACGGAAAGCCGAAGAAACTGAGCCTGTCGGGCGTGGTCGACGTCGATGCGGGAAACACGCGTTGCGTACTGGGGAAAGATGTCGACAAGACCATCCTCCTGTAGTCGAAGGAGCGCGTCTCGCACGGGCGTCTGGCTCACCCCAAATTCTTCCATCAGAGTTGCGCGGGAGAGGACGGTTCCCGGTTCGAGCGCGACGGTGAGGATCCTCTTCTTAAGAATTTCATGTACTTGCACCGCAACTTGCCTCGATCGGTCGAGCATGAGGAACCCCGTTTTCGTCGCCATAATCCGTCTCCGATTCAGTCTGAGATATTACATAGCGCATATTTTTTGTTGATGCACTGATGTTTTAGTGTACTAATAACGGTCGACGCGCAAGGAGGCGCGGATCGAGCTAATAATTTTGGGAGGACAGTCATGTTCAAGTTCGCTCGCGGTCTTGCCGCGATTGCTGCCGCCGTAGGGATGGCGCTGCCTGCCGTCGCGCAGGAGAAAACTTCAATCTCGATTACCAGGCAGCCTGGCATTCTTTATCTCGCCAGCCACGTCATGGAGACGCAGAAGCTTATCGAGAAGGAAGCGGAGGCTCTCGGCGTCAAGGGCGTTACCGTCGAATGGCGGACGTTCAGTGGTGGCGGCGCCCAGACCGATGCGCTGCTCGCTGGCAGTGTCGACATCGTCAACACCGGTACCGGCAACCTGCTTCTTCTTTGGGATCGCACCAAAGGCAAGGTGAAGGGTATCATCACAAGCTCCGCCCAACCCGTGATCATGGTTTCGAACGATCCCCGCATCAAGTCGCTCGACGATATCACGCCCCAGGACAAGATCGCCGTTCCGACGGTCGGCGTCTCGACCCAAGCCATTCTGCTGCAGATTGCCGCCGCCGCAAAATACGGTGATGACCAGGTCAAGAAGTTCGACGCCAACACGGTGCAGCTTGGCCATCCTGACGCGCTCGCGGCGATCGCCAATCCCAATCACGAAGTGAAGAACCACTTTTCTGCACCGCCCTTCCAGTACATCGAACTGAAGCAGAAGGGCGTTCACCGCGTCACCGACTCCCGGGAGATCCTTGGCGGCGGCCTTACACAGGCGACGTTCTTCACGACTACACAGTTTGCTGAAAAGAACCCGACGCTCGTAAAGGCAGTTCGCGAAGCGACCAAGAAGGCCATCGAATCCATCAAGGCAGATCCAAAGGCTGCGCTCGAATCCTACAAGAAGGTATCCGGGGACAAGACCTCGATCGACGATCTGATGGCGATTATGAACGAGCCGGGCTTTATCGACGACTATCGGACGGATCCCCAGGGCACCATGAAGTTCGCCACCCATCTGCACAAGATCGGCACACTGAAATCGATGCCAGCCGCCTGGACGGACTACTTCCTTTCCGAGTCGGCGGATCTGAACGGCAACTAAGCCGGAACGGCGTCGGCGCTTATGTTCGCCGACGCCCACAGCGGAAACGATACAAGGAACCTTCAAGATGCTTCACGCTACCGTCACGGCTGGGCCGAGCTGCGTCGAAACAACCGCTCGGCAGCCCCTTCTCAAGGTTGACAGGGTCACCTTGCGATATAAGACGCCGAGCCTGCTGGTCACCGCCACGGAAGGCGTCAGCTTCGACGTCTGTCAATCGGACCGCTTCGTTCTCCTCGGACCATCGGGCTGCGGGAAGTCTACGCTTCTGAAGGCGGTGGGTGGTTATATGAAGCCGGCCGCAGGATCGATCACTATCAATGACCGACAGGTCACGAAACCTGGTCCTGATCGAATGATGGTGTTCCAAGAGTTCGATCAGTTGATGCCGTGGAAGACGGTGCTGCAGAACGTCATGTTTCCGCTGCTCGTCGCTCGCAAATTGCCTGAAAAGGAAGCAGAGGAGATCGCCCGCTCCTATATCGAGAAGGTCAAGTTGACGCGCGCCGTCGACAGCTTCCCGCACACGCTTTCGGGGGGCATGAAACAGCGCGTCGCGATCGCCCGTGGCATGGCCATGCAGCCGGACATCCTGCTGATGGACGAACCTTTTGCGGCGCTCGACGCCCTCACCCGGCGTCAGATGCAGGACGAGCTTCTTCAACTTTGGGAAGACACGAAATTCACGGTCATTTTCGTCACTCACTCCATCGCCGAAGCCATCAAGATTTCAAACCGCATTCTCCTGCTGTCGCCGCATCCGGGCCGCGTCAAGGCCGAGGTGATCTATGCCGACGCCGCCTCGACACATGATGGCAGCGCTGCCGCGCTGGAGAAGGACATCCACGATCTGCTCTTCTCAGAGCCAGGACACCGGGAGTAGAGACATGACCAAGCCACAAATCCTACTCGCCGAAGGCAATGCAGGCGTCGGCGTGCCTCATTCCAACATCGCTGCTGTCGAACAGAAGCTTTCGCCTTTCGAGGTCATCTGGGGCATGGGAGCGATCCGGAAGGCTCTGATCATCATCGTCTTAGCCTTGCTGTGGCAGATCTACGCGGTCCATCTCGACAATCCGCTGCTCTTTCCGACCCTGACCGACACATTTCACACGCTAATCGATCGGTTCGCCGATGGCACGCTGCCATCGCGCATCTGGACGACGTTGAAGATCCTGCTGATGGGCTATGCAGCAGGTACGGTACTGGCAGCCATTCTCACGGTTCTCGCGATCAACACCCGCATCGGCACCGACTTCCTCGAGACGATGACGGCGATGTTCAATCCGCTGCCGGCGATCTCGCTGCTACCTCTGGCCCTGATCTGGTTCGGGCTGGGCGCCTCGAGCCTGGTCTTCGTCCTGATCCACTCGGTTCTCTGGGCCGTAGCGCTCAATACTCACTCCGGCTTCCTCGGCGTATCCCGCACGCTGCGCATGGTCGGCGCGAACTATGGTCTCACCGGCTTCTCGTATGTGACCCGGATCCTGATCCCGGCTGCCTTCCCTTCTATTCTAACCGGCCTGAAGATCGGTTGGGCGTTCGCCTGGCGAACACTGATCGCCGCCGAACTGGTGTTCGGCGTCTCTTCCGGACAGGGCGGCCTCGGCTGGTTCATCTTCGAGAACCGCAACCTGCTTGACATCCCCGCCGTCTTCGCCGGTCTGCTGACGGTCATCGTGATCGGTCTCATCGTTGAGAACCTCGTCTTCCAGACGCTCGAGCGCCACACGATCCAGAAGTGGGGAATGAAGGAATAGTTTGCGGCCCGCCGGCGGCGGGCCATGACACCTCCGAACGCATGCGTGGTGTTTGCGACGCATGCCTCAGCAAGCACGACCTGTGGAATGAACTCATGACGAAGAAGACACCTGACACCTTGCGATCCGCGCGTTGGTTTTCGCCGGACGATCTACGAAGCTTCGGCCACCGTTCCCGACTTATGCAGCTCGGCTACGCCGAGGAAGACTTCCGCGACAAGCCGATCATCGGCATCCTGAACACGTGGTCGGAGTTGAACTCCTGCCACTCCCACTTCAAGGAACGGGTTCAGGACGTCAAGCGCGGTGTCGCGCAGGCTGGTGGTTTCGCTGTCGAGATGCCCTCTCTGTCCGTCGACGAAAGCTTCACCAAACCGACCGCGATGCTGTATCGCAACATGCTGGCGATGGAGGCGGAGGAAATGATCCGCTCCCACCCACTCGATGGCGTGGTTCTGATGGGCGGCTGCGACAAGACAACGCCCGGCTTGGTGATGGGCGCGCTCTCCGCAGGCGTTCCGATGATCTATCTGCCCGCCGGTCCGATGCTTCGCGGCAACTATGCCGGCAAGATTCTAGGCTCCGGTTCTGACGCCTGGAAGTATTGGGACGAGCGTCGCGCTGGAAACATCTCCGACGACGAATGGCTTGGAATCCAGGGTGGCATCGCCCGCTCCGCGGGAACATGCATGACGATGGGAACGGCAAGCACGATGACGGCGATTGCCGACGCGATGGGTCTCACCCTGCCCGGCGCTTCCTCCATCCCTGCGGTCGACGCGAACCACCAGCGTATGTCCGCCTCTTGCGGCCGCCGGATCGTGGAGATGGTCTGGGAAGACCTGACGCCCGATAAGATCGTCACCGATGCCTCCTGCCGCAACGCTGCGATCGTGGCGATGGCCACCGGCTGCTCGACGAATGCCGTCGTGCACCTCATCGCCATGGCGCGGCGCGCGGGCGTCGACCTGACGCTCGATCATCTCGATGAACTGGGGCGCGTGACGCCGCTTATCGCGAACGTCCGCCCGTCGGGGAAGGACTACCTGATGGAGGACTTCTTCTATGCAGGCGGTCTGCGCGCCCTGATGAAGCAGTTGGACAACCGTCTTGATCTCTCGGCACTCACCGTGACCGGAAAGACGATGGGCGAGAATCTGGAAGGCGCGCAGGTCTTCAACGACGATGTCATCCGCCCGTTGAGCAACCCCGTCTACCATGAAGGGTCCCTTGCCGTTCTTCGCGGCAACCTGTGCCCTGACGGCGCGGTCATCAAGCCAGCGGCTTGCGATCCCAAGTATCATGTCCACGAAGGCCCTGCCCTGGTATTCGACAGCTATCCCGAGATGAAAAAGGCCATCGACGACGAAAATCTCGATGTCACGCCCGACCATGTGCTGGTGCTGCGCAATGCAGGCCCGCAGGGCGGCCCCGGCTTTCCGGAATGGGGCATGCTCCCGATTCCGAAAGCACTGATCAAGAAGGGTCATCGCGACATGCTTCGCATCTCCGACGCCCGCATGTCCGGCACCTCTTACGGCGCTTGCGTCCTGCACGTCTCGCCGGAGAGTTTCGTCGGCGGTCCGCTGGCGCTGTTGAAGACCGGGGACACCGTTCGTCTCGACCTACCGAACCGCAGCCTCGACATGCTTGTCGACGAAGAGGAGCTTTCACGCCGTAGAGCGGCCTGGCAAGCGCCCGAGCCAAGGTTCCAGCGCGGCTGGGGGTGGATGTTCTCTCGCCATGTGACGCAGGCCGACAAGGGCTGCGATTTCGATTTCCTCCAAACCGATTTCGGCCGCGCAGCGGGCGAACCAGACATCTTTTGAGGTGACCATGACCGACTATGTACTCTCAGACGCTACTCGCGCGAAGTTCAAGAAGATCTCGACCGCGTCCATCGCCACCGCACTCTACAAGCGCGGGCTCCGGAACCAGTTCATCCAAGATGTGGTGCCCGTCTCGCCGAAAGCCGAAACCATGGTGGGCCAGGCGTTCACACTGCGATACATCCCTGCCCGCGAGGACCGCAATCCGATTACCGTTTTCCGCAACGCCGATCACCCGCAACGCGTAGCGATTGAAACGTGCCCGGCCGGTCACGTTCTCGTCATGGACGCACGCAAGGACGCTCGTGCGGCGACGGCCGGCTCCATTCTCATCACGCGGCTGGCGCTCCGCGGTGCGGCGGGTGTCGTGTCAGACGGCGGCTTCCGCGACGCGGAAGGGATCGGGGCCCTGGACATGCCGGCCTACTACACCAAGCCCTCCGCACCGACGAACCTGACGCTCCACGAGGCACTCGACATCAATGTGCCGATTTCCTGCGGCGACGTTGCGGTGTTTCCCGGTGATGTCCTAGTCGGCGACCGGGACGGTGTCATGGTGATTCCGGCCCATCTCGCCGACGAACTGGCGGACGAGTGCTCCGAAATGGAGAACTACGAAGAGTTTGTTCTGGAACAGGTAAAGAGCGGCGAGCAGATCATCGGTCTGTATCCGCGGACGAAGGATGAATACGAGCAGCGTTACGCGGACTGGCGTGCTCGCGGCAACAGGTAGCAAAGGCGAAGCCGAGGGGGGGGACTCCGTCTCCCTCGGCTTCTACTTGATCACCGCCATTTCAGCCACGGCCGTATAGCGGCATTCCACTTGGCATGATGGTCAGGAACGGAATGACAGCATCGGACGGCAGATCGGCGAGGTCCGCCACCTGTCTTGCAACAAGATCGACGTCGATTCGAGGTTCGGACGCGCCGGTCCCATTTGCCTGAAGGACTCCCTCGGCAATTCGGTCTGTTCGTGGAACAGCAGCGTTGCCGATGTCGATCTGGCAACAGGTCACTCCAAACTTCCATCCGTCCAAGTTCAGACTTTTTGTCAGCCCTGTGACGCCGTGCTTTGCTGCCGTGTACGCCGGACTCAGCGGCCGCGGAGCGTATGCCGAGACGGAACCATTGTTAATGATACGCCCGCCTTGGGGAGACTGCCGCGACATCCAGGCGAACGCCTCCCTCGCGCAGAAGATCGCCCCCAGCAAGTTCGTCGTGATTAGTCGGACAGATCGCACGGCCCTGAATCCGGCGAACTGGAGCGCGGTCATCGAGCGTGCCTGACGTTGTCACAACAGTGGAACACGTTTTTTTGCATCGCAGCATTGCGCGATCCGGCTGCTTGGCTCCATCAGCAGATGGGGTGTAGTTCAGCTATTGATGCGATAGTCTCGTTTGTTCGAGATATACTCTAAGCCTTATCGAAAACGGCAGCGGACAAAAATGCAGCTTCCAATCAAGGCAATATTGGTCTTTCACACTGCCGCCCGCGCCGGCAGCATATCGCGGGCGGCTGAGGCGCTGAGCGTCACGCCATCAGCCGTCAGCCAACAGATCCAGGTCCTTGAGGTTCAGCTCGGTGTAACGCTGCTGGCAAAGGCAGGCCGCGGAATTGCGCTGACGGAAGCCGGCGAACGCTACTTCTCGATGATTGCGGACCAGATCGAACATATTGAAGAGGCCACAGGCACAATCCGCGGCTTTCGGTCGGTTGAGACCTTGACCATCCGCGCCACACCTACCCTTTCCAACAAATGGCTGCTGCCGCGGCTCGGTGACTTTCTCGACCGCCACCCCGACATGGAAATTCGCCTTGACGGGACGAATGAACCCACAGACTTTAACCAGGAACTGGTCGACCTCGAGCTGAGGCATGGGGACGGCCGCTGGCCGGGTCTTTTTGTCGAGGGAATTGCGGAAGAACAATTCTATCCAGTCTGCTCCCCCGACTATGCCGCAGCCGGCAGCCAGACGCCGCAGGATTTGCTGCGCCGACGCCTGATACATTCAGCGAAATCGCAGGCCCAGTGGACGACCTGGTTTCCGCTTGCGGGCATCAAGCCGGAAGAACGCTGGCGACGGGTCCTGTTCGACCGCAGCCATATGGCGATCGATGCTGCCGTGCGCGGCATGGGGATAGCGCTCGAAAGCACGCTGATGATGGGCGAGGAAATAAAGAGCGGGCGGCTGGTTTGCCCAGTCGTCTCACCGCCGGTCGTTCGGATTGTGACCCAATGGATTGTTTGCCCGCGCGATCATCTACGCCAGAAGAAAGTCCGGCTCTTTCTGGACTGGTTGCGCTCAGAACGTGACATCTGGCAACAGGCTCATCCGCTGGGTGCCCTTTCAGGCTGATTCTGCCGCGGCATTCAACCAGTTGACGGCTTTCTCCGTGATGGCCTCCGGCGAGAGTTCGATATCAAGCCGGATCGAATTTTCATCCGTCCTGGGAGGTTCAAGCGTCAGCAATTGGCTCTCCAGTAAGGAGGACGTTGCGAAGTGCCCGTTTCTGGTTTGCAGCCGATGCGCAATCATCACCGCCGATCCATCGAGAAAGACGAAACAGACCGATCCCAATCTGGAACGCAGAAGATCTCGGTATCTGCGCTTCAGCGCCGAGCAGGAAATGATTACCGGCCGCTGCCGCAACGACAAAGCCCGGTCGCATACCGCATTCAACCATGGGGCGCGCAGCGCATCCGTCAGCGGGACGCCAGACCGCATGCGCTCGACATTATCCGCTGAATGCAGATCGTCTGCCTCGACAAAACAGCCTTCGAACCTTGTCGCCAGCCGCCTGCCGATTTCGGATTTACCGGTTCCGGCAACTCCCATGACAACAATGAAATCGTCGCGGGGGCCAAACTTCTCTGCCTCCATCTCAGTACAGACCCAACAGCCGGATCGGTGTCAGTGTCAATTGCGGGAAAAGCACCAAGGCGAGAATCGCCGCGACCAGGATGGACATTGGAGCAAGCGAACCCTTGATCACGTCTTCGATCGACATTTTCGCCACCTGCGCCACGGCGAAGAGACAAACGCCGACCGGAGGTGTAACCAGGCCAAGCGTCAACGTAATGACCATGACAATCAGAAAATGGATCGGATCGACACCCAATGAAACCGCAGGCGGCAAAAGAACCGGGATCAGAATAAACATGGCGGCAATCGCATCCATGAACATGCCGACGACGATCAGGAAGAGGAAGATAAGCACAAGTGCCATGGTCGGTCCGGTGCTGATCGCACTGAGGAACGTCGCAACCTGCGCCGGCAGGCCGTCATAGGTGAACACCCAGGCCGCAAGCTTGGCGGTCGCTGCGATGAACAGTATCGTGCCCGATGTGCGAGCTGTCTCGACGAAGATGCCAGGCAACTCGGCAAGCGAGATCGTCCCGTAGAGGATGACCGAGAGAAATAGCGTGTAAAGCACAGCAATGGCCGCTGCCTCGGTTGGCGTGAAATAGCCGTCGACGATGCCAACGAGCAAGATAACGGGCGTGAGCATCGGAAGGATTGCAGCTATGCCGGTTGTAACGACCTTGCGGACGTTGAATGGAGTCGGCGGATTGTAGCCGTGGCGCACCGCATAGACGTGATTGAACACCATGAGCATCAGCGCGATGAAAAGGCCCGGCATCAAGCCAGCAACCAGTAAGGTGCCGATCGAGGCATTGGCAATCGAGCCGGCGATCACGATGAGGATCGACGGCGGAATGATCGAAGACAGCGTCGAGGTGCAGAGCGTCATGCCAACGGCATAGCCCTTTGGGAAACCATGACGCTCCATGGCCTTGATCTCGATCGCACCGATCGAAGCAATGTCTGCGACGGACGAACCGGATACGCCGCCGAAGATCACGGAGGATGCAACATTGACATGACCCAGGCCGCCGGGCAGCCAACCGACGATGGCTTCCGCGAAATCGAACAGCTTTTCAGCGACCCGGCCACGCTCCATGAGTACGCCCACCAGGATGAACAACGGCACGGCGACGAGGAGGAACGAATTCATGGCGGAGAACATGCTTTGCGCCAGGAGATCGATCGGCGTCGATGTAAAGAACAGGATCGCAGCCACGCTGGCCAGTCCGAGCGCGACGGCAAGAGGAACGCCGAGTGCACTCATGATCAGGAAAAGGGCGAGAAGAACGAGACTCATGGCTGCTTCTCCGGCTTTGGCGTGGCACTTTCAGCGAGGATGAGTTCCGGCATGCCTTGTAGAGGGTCCGGAAGCTCCATCAGCGCGCGACGGGTCCTCAGCGATTCAACGATGGCCAGAACGGCAAGGATCGAACTGAGCGGCATGATCGTGCCGATCAGCCACATCGGTATGGCAAGGGTTGCAGCTGTCTCGTTCATCATCAATTGCTGCTGGACGAGATGATAGCCGGTCCAACCCGTCAGGACGAAAAAGACCACCGAGCTGAGCACGTAGATCGGGACGGACAGTCGACGGATGATACTTGGCATCATGGCGATCAGAACGGTGACCCGGGCGGTCTCGACCGTTCTGAAACCCGCAGCAAGGCCAAGGAAGATCATCCAGACGAAAAGATAACGGGTGGCTTCTTCGGTCCACGAGACCGGGAAACCGAACAGGCGGCTAGAAACCTGAAGCAGGACGACAAGCAGCACGCCGAATACTGCAATACCGGCTGCAAAATCGGTCGCGCCCTTGAGGGCCTTGCCGAACAATGAGGGGCTTTTTGACATGGCATGTTCTCCTGTCCGGATCGACCTTGCGGCCGATCCGGTTGGGGCCTGCGGATCAGTTCTTGCCGACGGCCGCAATGGTCTTGTCGAAGAATGCCTGATCCTTGACCAGACCAGCAAACACCGGGAACAGCTCCTTTGAGACAGAGACGAATGCCTTCTGCTGTTCCGGCGTCAGACGATTGACTTCCATGCCGTTTTTCTGCAGTTCGGCAATCGTGCTTTCGGCGGTTGCCGCGTCGTTTTCAACCTTCCAGGCTTCAGCTTCCTTGCCGGCTTCCTCGATGGCCTTCTTGTGTGCGTCACTCAGGCCTTCGAACTTGGCCGGATTGATGCCCAGCACCCAACCGTCACCCATATGGTTGGTGATCGAAGCATATTTCTGCACCTCGAAGAACTTCGCGCTGAGCGGGACGTTGATCGGGTTTTCTTGGCCGTCGACGACCTTCAGCTGAAGGGCGTTGTAGACTTCGGCAAAGGCCATCGGCGTCGGTGCGGCGCCCATCTTCTTGAAGAATTCGACCCAGAGCGGGTTATTGGGAACTCGGAACTTCAAGCCAACCAGATCTTCGGGCTTTTCGATCGGATGTTTGGAATTAGTCATCTGGCGAAACGGCCGCGGCCAGAGATTGACGCCCTTGATACCGATAGTGCCGAGATCGGCGATGAGTTCCTGCCCCTGCTCGCCCGATAGGTAGCTGCGGAGCTGCGCCTCGTCGTCAAAAAGATAGGGAATGGAGATGGCAGAGAATTTCGGATTGAAATTCGCATAGAGCGAGGTCGCCAGGACCAGCATGTCCAGCGAGCCGCCGGCCAGCTGCTTGACAGCGGCCGATGGATCACCGCCATAAAGTGTACCATTCGGGAAGACTTTGATGGTCAATTCGCCATTGGTCTTGGCCGAGACAAGCTCTGCAAACTTGTTGGCGGCAACAGTGATTTCCGATGTGTCCGGATCCGGCGTCGACAAGGTCAACGTCTCGGCCTGAGCAAAAGATATGTTGAGCATGGTGGCTGCTGCCAGCAGGCTGCAAAGTGCGAAGTGTTTCATTTCATTCCTCCCATTTGATTTCACGACTTTAGATCAGGCGGAGTTGCCTCCACCCGCATTCATGCGTTGCAGTTCCAGAATGATGCCGCTGTGGTCGAGTTCTCCATCACCATGTTCCACCATGGCCTGGAAAAGCCGGTCAACCTCCTCGCTGACCGGAAGCGTCAATCCAAGGCTTCGAGCAAAACCCAGTGCCGTCGATGTATCCTTCACTTGGTATTTCGCCGGACCGCCGGGCTGAAAATTGCCTTCCACCATACGCAGGCCATGCTGGCGAAACACGGTCGAATCCGCGAATCCGCCGAGCAATGCCTCACGGACGCGCGCCGGATCGGCGCCCCCGCTTTGCGCGAGCGTCAATGCTTCGGCAACCGCACAGATCGTCGAAGCGACGATCAGCTGGTTGGCGAGTTTTGTCAGCGCACCACTTCCGGACGAGCCAACATGCGTTACCCGGCCAAGGCAGGCAAAGACAGGGCGAAGGCGATCGACAACCGTGGCGTCTCCGCCCGCCATTATGGCAAGGGTTCCATCCTTGGCGCCTTTTTCGCCACCGGAGACCGGAGCGTCGAGACAGGCGATACCCCGGTCAGTCGCCGCCTTGGCCAGCGCGGCTGCCGTCTCGACCGGGATCGAGCTCATGACGAGCAGGGTCGATCCCGGCCGCATCGCAGCTATGACACCGTCATCACCCATCAATAAAGTTTCGCAGACCGGGCCAGAGCTCAGCATGCAAATCACCACATCGACGTCACCCACCGCGTCGACAATATTGCCGGCAGTGGCAACGCCCCTGTCCCGCAGTGCCGCCGCCTTGTCCGACGTCCGGTTCCAGACCGAGACTTTGAATCCGGCTTCGGCCAGGCGACCAGCCATGGGCGCGCCCATGATGCCGGTGCCGATGACGGCGATGGTGGTGTCAATCATCTGTCTACCCCTTCCCGCTCAAGGGTATTGCCGCGTCGAGAAGCGAACGGGGCGCTCTTCGACGATCAGCGGCGGGAAAGCGTCACGGAAACGTGCCAGATGGGGCGTTTCCAGATGCGCGTCGAAGTCTGCGCGACTGTCGTAGACTTCGTAGAAGACAACTGTGTCGTCGGAGCCTTCCGGGCAGATCACTTCGAATTGCCGGCAGCCCGGCTCTTCGGCGACGGAATGTTTCGCATCGTCCCGGGCCGCTTCCAGGAAAGCCGGAAGCTTGCCCGGCTTTACCTGAAATTCCGCGATCACGACAAAAGCCTGGCGGTTCATATCCATCGCCTCGCTCACTCAGCAGCGATCTTGGCCGGACGGAAGCGATCTTCCATGTCCCGGCGCAGCTTGACCACATCAAGGTCGTTGACGATTTCGACATCATCGAAAGACACGATCTGGTCCTTCTTGATCGGCCGCTTGAGCTTGACGTTGTGGGCAAGCCCAATCGGCAGAGCCTTGAGGTCAAGGCTGCGGTTTGCCGGGATGGCATTGGCCCAGACGGCGTAGCCGCCCTCGCCGTCCAGCATTTCGCCGGGCTGCATATCTTTTTTTGCGGTCGCTACGGCATCGCCGCGGAACTCCTTGGAGCAACCGGTCGGCTCATTGCGCAGGACCGCCGACAGAACACTGATCGACGTCTCCAGGCCGATAATGTGGAACGGACGCCACATGGATGCATACCAACCGGATGGATCAGTCAACAGGCCATACTGCTTGAAGCAGGCGCGAGCATATTCGTTATGCGCCTTGAAGGTGACAAAGACGCCATAGCGGATGTTGTTGAACACCTCGCGGCCATCCGGCTCCTGGCTGGCCGCGATATCGACCAGACCCGAGCGCGCCATGCGACCGCCATCAGACACCGGGCGGAAAACGCGCGCCAAATCATGGAGACCAGCCGGCGGAAAGGCCAGGCCGTCGTCGGGGCAATCAAGGCCGGTACCATTGGCAACGGCGGCCATTTCGATGGCAGCCTTGGTGCCGTCGGTGAAGGAATTGTAGAGCTTCGGATTGAGGTTGTCTGCCGCGACCTGTTCTTCGGTCCAGCCGAACAGCCCCCAGACCGTATCCGGCGTAGAATAGCGATAGCGCGGCTCGAAATTCATGCCCTTGCCGGCAGAGGTGATCTCAAAACCGGTCGCACGCGCCCAGTCGACAAGTTCGCAGATCAGCGCCGGCTGATCGCCATAGGCCATCGAGTAGATCAGGCCCTTTGCACGAGCCTTTTCAGCCAGGATCGGCCCGACCATGACGTCTGCTTCGACATTCACCATGACCACATGCTTGTTGTGCTCGATGGCGCCCAGCGAATGGCGAGTGCCGGCGATCGGATGGCCCGTCGCTTCGATGACGCATTCGATCTCGCCGCATTCGAACAGAGCCTTGACGTCATCGGTCACGAAGGTTGTGCCGCTCTTGATGGCATCGCCGCAACTGGTGGCCGCATAACGCGCTTTCGGCCAGCCAACCCGACTCATCGATTCCTTCGCCTTGCCGACATCAAGATCGACGACAGCGACCAGGTGAAGGCCCAAGATCTTCTGCGCCTGGGCCATGACCATGGACCCGAACTTGCCGGCGCCGATCAGGCCCACCCTGACGGGACGTCCATCGGCTGCACGAAGTGAAAGCAGTGAGTAGAGATTCATTTCAAAATCCTCGGCTAGGGAATACTTCTCAGAAGAGCCCGGCCGGAGCCACCATCAGCGACAAACGTTTCCTCGCATTTCGGGCGCATTTGTCCCTCCGCGAACACGGTACTGACGATGGTGTTGTCTCCTCCCGGAGAACGCGGCAACTTGCCCGCGCCTCTCTTAGCCGCCTCCCACAGCGGCTTGTGATGAGACTATATGGCGGAGAAGAAATTAGCTCAATTTAGATTAATCGGCAAATTAGTTAGAAATTCTACGCGATCGAGGTGCCCATAATCGATATCGTTTCCCCACCATTCAGAGAGGGCATGAAAGAGTGCGCCAGTGAAGGCAACCTTCGCTTATTCTCAAGCAAGGCTCCCGATACCTTTGGCATGGCTTTGCTTGCGCATTCGTTGGTGCCACTTGCAGGCCGCACGCCTTGAAAGGTATCGAACTTCGAACCCGCAAGTTCGAGATCGCAGCATATCCTTTCTTCATGAAATGTGTCATCGGCGAAGCGTCTAAGCGCAGGTTTGATTGCTCGCAAACTTGCCACCCCGTTTTAGATGCATCGCGAACGGACGACTTCGTCGTTTTCTGAAACGGCATTTGCGCATTCATCCCGCCCATAGTCGCCCGGCCACATTCACAAGCATCCTGTCGGTCCTCCTTGCGCCGAACAAGGAAAACGAAACATTTCCCGCGCAATTGGCAATCGGAAAAGCCAGTTGCGGGCAGCCGCTAAGGCCCGAAAGACAAAGAAGCTTGATGCAAGCGGAACGAAATGCGGCGAAGCTTTCCGGCGAGGCATCGCGCGCTGGCGGGCTCACGGTCAAGGTCGGAAGAGCGACAATCACATTTTCGCATAGCAATCGGTCGATCTCCGCGGAAACGAGCTTGGCGATCCCACGTGCCTCGCGCACCTCCTCGTCATCCAGGCGAGATCCCGACTGAAGACGCGCAGCAATATCGGGCGCAATGGCCTCGGGGCTCCGATGGAAGAGTGTTTTGTTGCTGTCCCAGGCTTCCCTTTGCAGGATGGTGATGAACGCCAAAGCGAGATCGGCGAGGCTGAACGCGGAGATCGCATCTATCCTGCGGACATGTATGGCCGCCGATCGAAGGCCGGCGATCATTTCGTCGGTGACCGTGTCGTCGATGGTTGCGAAGATATCCTCGGAAATGAGAATAGATGATGGTCGGTCATCTGCCGCGGGCATGCCGACGGCGCTCATCACCGCAGCCATTGGTTCCAGGCTTCTCGTCATGAAACCCGGCAAATTCCTTACTCAATCGCATTTCGCGGACTTTCAGTTATTGCAGCTATCGGCTTAAAGAACTGAGCCCGACCGAGGCGGCGGCCGTTCTCGGCATTTCTCGTCCACTCGTCGTCCTGCGCATGGACCGGGGCGAGCTGCCATTCCGTTATGTCGGCAAACACCGCCGCGCCTTGCTGAAGGACGTGCTTAAACTGAAATCGAGGCTCGACACCCGCCAGACCGCGATGGACGCGCTTGCTGAGGACACCGAGGACCTGATCCAGACCCATGGCATCTAAACCGCCCGTCGCGGTCTATGATGCCTGCGTCCTCTATCCCTTCCACCTGCGCAACGTCATGATCCAGTGCGCGTTCGATGGCCTCGTCGATGCGCGCTGGACCGATGCCATCCATGACGAGTGGATGCGCAATCTTGCAGCCAACACGCCCGCCTTCCCAATAGAACGTCTGATCGCCACGCGTGACAGGATGAAGGCCGTGCTACCCGATGAGCGCCTATGCGGCGCAGAGATAGCTACAGCTTCAGCGATGACTTGCCGCAGTCCTGCGGAGATGTTCTCTTATTATCACGCGAAACTCGCCAAATGTCTGGAACCCAATGTGCCGTACAAGCCGATGGACCGTTGTTGGAGAAACGCGGCACCTGCGCGCAGCCGCGGCAGCACTTTCAAACGCCGTCATTCCCGGTCTTTCCAAAATCTCCCTTGCGACCCGCTCGAGACTGACGGGAAATACCAGCTGCCGGCTGGCGATCAGGCGCTTCAGTTCTTGCAGTGTTGAGGGAGGAGGAAAGTCTCGATCCTGTAGCATTGCACTCACTTTCAAAAGAGCCGACTTCACGCAACTCAGTCGAAGCCCGCACAGAGGCGGCGCCCCACATGAGATGCGCGAAGTGAAATTGGGCGCGTTTCGCTCCGACTAGATCGCCTGCGGCTTGAAATCGCTGGCTGCGACCGGCATCACGCCCTGCAACAGAGCGACGGACTTCTCCAGTCCTTCCAGGCTGTTCAGAAGCACATCCTCATGCTCTATCGAGAGCCAGCCGTCGTAACCGGCCATCTTCAGCCTGTAGCAGAACTGCCGCCACCATTCTTCCCCATGGCCGAAGCCCAGCGTGATGTAGGACCAGCTACGCGCCGGGACGTCCATCAGGCTGCCGTTCTCCAAAAGGCTTGTGACGGCCTGCTTCGGAGTGTTGAGGAAGGTATCCTTGGCATGCACGTGGTAGACGGCAGCGCCGAGCGCTTCTGCGGCGACAAGAGGATCCGCACCCATCCAGAAGAGATGCGACGGGTCCAGGTTTGCTCCGACGACCGGGCCTACGGCTTCGCGAAGCTTCAGCAGCGAAGGAACGTTATAGACGCACTGATTGCCATGCAGTTCCAGCGCAATGCGTTCCACACCGTGATCCCTGGCGAGTGCCACGATCCTAGTCCAGTAAGGGAGGAGCTTCTCCTCCCACTGGTAGCGAAGGATCGCCTGCGTTTCCGGCGGCCATGAGGAGACCACCCAGTTCGGCATGGTGTCGGTGGCATTCCCGGCTGGAAGTCCCGACATCGTGCAGACGGTCTTGATCCCCAGTTCGCCCGCTGCGCGAATCGTATCCTCAAGGCCCTGTCCCTGGGCAAGATCGGTCGGGTGCAGAGGATTTCCATTTGCGTTCAGGCTTACCACTTCCAGTTCGCGATCGGCGAAAGCGCCCAGGAAAGACTTCTGCGCGTTCTTGTCCCGCAGGATCGTCGATATATCGAAATGCGGCGCCGTCGACCAGCCGCAGGTGTTGACCTCGACGCCGGAGACGCCCAATCTTTGAGCGTGATCCAGCATCGCCTCGAAGGGCAGGCGGCCGAGGCTGTCTGATACGAATCCTAGCTTCATGCGTAAAACTCCGGTTTGGCAATCATTTCGACGGGAACCTTGCAGTCGTCGTTCAAGGCTCTGACGCCGGCTTCGGCGACCCTTGCGGCGCAGTATCCGTCCCAACTGCTCGACGCGATGTGGGGGAAGACTCCGGTCTCGACGAACCGAACGAAAGCGCGGTTCTGGCGGCGATAGGCTTCGGCGTAGCGGCCGCGCCAATCCGCCTCGTAGCTTGTGCTCTGGCCGAGTTCCCGGTCGACGCGGGTGTAGTTGACGGCGTTCATGGCGATGGTCGCCTTCTCGCCCACCAGTTCCGCGCGGACGTCGTATCCGTAGGCTGCGTTGTTGTTGATTTCGATATTGACGAGTTGATCATCCGCTGTTTCGAGCACCATATAGACCGGTGCGACCAGCGTGTCGGACCGCTTCGGCTGGAAGGCGGAGATCGACACGTATTCGGTGTCGAGGACGTGTCGGACGACATCGAACTCGTGCGGGGCGGAATTGGTGATCGCCATCGCTCCGGTGAAGTCCGACGCGGGCGTTGCGACATTGCGATGAAAGTTGTGCATCATCAGGGCGCGGCCAATCGCACCGTGCTCCAGAGCCTGCTTCATTTCCACATAGGATTGATCGAAGCGGCGCATGAAGCCGAGCATTATGAATTTCGACCCCACCGCTTCTTCCGCTTGCATGATCTCCAAGCATTCTTTCGAAGATTGCGACAGCGGCTTTTCGCAGAGAGCCCGTTTGCCGGCTCTTATGCAGGACAGCGACAATGGCGCGTGCGTGAAATCGGGGCTTGCGATGATCACTGCATCTACGTCCGGACGAGCGGCCACCCGGTCGGGGTCAGAGTCGACATCGTGAGCGCTGTAGGCGTCCGCCACCTTACGGGCGCGATCTGCATCCATGTCGCAAATGACCTGGAGGCTCGCCCCTGGCAGATCTTCCGCGACGATTCTCGCGTGATCGGCTCCCATCAGTCCCGCCCCGATGACGGCGATCCTTACTGTCATATCGATATTTCCTGTCGTTTAGAGAACCAGCGATTCGCGGCTTGCAAGCATTGCCCCTGGTAGGGAACGCGTGCCGGGAGCCCCATCCCGACACGCACCCTTGGGAGGACTTACTTCTTTGCGTATTGATTAACGTTGTCCTTGGTGATTGAAGCAAACGGCACCAGCTTTTCGGCCGGAGCATCCCCGCCCTTTTTCAGACCTTCCACGACCTCGAAAGCGGCTTTCGCCTGGCCTGCGGCGTCCTGGAAGATGGTCTGCGACATGGTGCCGGCTTTAATTGCGTTCAGAGCATCGGCCGTACCATCGACACCGGAGATCATTACGCCCTTGAGGCGGTCGGCACCCTGAAGTGCTTCGAGCGCGCCGAGCGCCATCTGATCGTTGGCTGCGACGATTGCATCGAACTTCGGAAAGCTCTGGATCCAGTCTTCCGTGACCTTCATGCCTTCAGCCCGGTCGTAGTTTGCCGAGAGGCTGGCGAGGGTGGTCACGTCGGAACGGCCGAGCGCATCCGCGAAGCCCTTCTTGCGCTCCTGCGTGTGCGAAAGCCCCGGCGTGCCTTCGAGGTAGAGGATCTTGGCGTCCTTGGGCAGGTGTTCTTTCATGTACTCGCCCTGAAGACGGCCGGCATCGACGTTCTTCGAGCCGACGAACGTGTATTTGCCGCCTGCCGATTGGATGCCGAGAGCGATGACGGGAATGCCGGCCTGGTTCGCCTTCTCGACGCCCGGTACGATGCCCTGATAGTCGACCGGGACGACGACAATCGCATTGACTTTCTGCGCTATGAAGTTGTCGATCTGATCGAGTTGCTTGCTGACGTCGTTGTTGGCGTCGGAGAAGTTCACTTCGACTGCTGGATCGGATTTCGACGCTTCGATGAACGCGTTTTTGCGTGCCATGACGAAGACGTCCGTATCCGCCATGTTGGCGTAGCCGACGACGAATTTGTCTGCGGCGAATGCGGCGCCGGTGGAGATGGCAGCAAGGGATATGGCGCAGGCGAGTGCGAGTTTGGAAATGGCTTTCATAGGGTCCTCCCATTGAGTTTCAAGTTCATTCGAAATGCGGGAAATCCCGCCGACAAAGAGGTGGTTCCGGAGCAGGACTGGCCTGCCGCAGAACGCCGGTCATGCCTTCTTTTTGCTGCGGGCAGATTTGGTCCAGACATCGAGGATCACGGCGATCGCGATGATCAGACCCTTGATGATCTGCTGCCAGTACGAACTGACATTCATGAGATTGAGCATGTTGTTGATGACGCCGATGATCATCGATCCGATGATGGTGCCGGTGATGGTCCCGGTGCCGCCCATCAGGCTGGTGCCGCCGACAACCACCGCGGTGATCGCATCGAACTCGTAGCCGACGCCGCCAGCCGGCTGCCCGGAATTGATGCGAGACATGAGGACGATGCCTGCGACGGCGCACAAAATGCCGTTGAAGATGAAAGCCTTCACGACGATGCTGTCCGGATTGATGCCGGAAGCGCGAGCGGCACGCTCATTGCCGCCGACCGCATAGACGTATCGGCCGAACTTGGTCTTGTTGAGCAGAATCCAGGATAGGATGACGACAGCCGCGAGAATGATCACGGAAATTGGCACCGGGCCAAGCGAGCCCTGGCCGATCACTTTGAAGTCACCCAGTCCAGTCACCGGCGACCCGCCGGTGTAAAGCAGCACCGTGCCGCGTGCCACCGTCGTCATGGCCAATGTCATGATGAACGACGGGATGCGGAAGAAGGTGATGACGAACCCATTGATGACGCCGGTCACCATGCCGACTGCTACGCCGGCGACCACGGCGAGGATGACGCTGCCGGTCATGGCCATCACGCTAGCGGCGATGACACCACAGAGCGCGAGAACAGATCCCAGCGACACGTCGATGTGTCCCAGTATGATGATAAAGGTGACGCCGCACGCGAGAAGGCTAACCACCACAACCTGACGGAGGACGTTCGTCAGGTTGGCTTCCGTCAGGAACGTCGGGCTCAAAATTGACGCGAGGATGCAGATTCCGACGAAGATGAGGACCGTGCCGTACTTTCGGTAGATCTGGGAAAAGCTCATGTTCCGAGAGCCTGATATGACCTGGCCTTCTCGTTTCACGGCCGCGTCTGTGTCGATACTCATCAGTGTCCTCCCGTGGCGAGGCGCATGATGTTTTCCTGCGTGGCCTCGTCTCTTGTTAGTTCGCCGGTTACCCGGCCTTCGCTCATCACCACCACGCGGTCACTCATGCCGAGGATCTCGGGCAGTTCGGATGAGATCATGACGATCGCGAGCCCCTGACGCGCGAACTCGGTCATCAGTCTGTGAATTTCGGATTTGGACCCGACGTCGATGCCTCGCGTGGGTTCGTCGAGAATGAGCAGCTTCAGATCACCCAGCAGCCATTTGGCCAGAACGATTTTCTGTTGGTTGCCGCCGCTGAGGTTCTCCACGGTCATTGCCGTATCGGGCGTCTTGATCTGGAGCATCTTGATCATGCGCTGCGAAGCAGTCTCTTCCTGCCGCTCGCTGATGAAAAGGCCGGAAGCGAACTTCTTGAGGTTCGCGAGTGAAATGTTCTCGCCGACGGACCGGCAAAGCACGAGACCTTCCGCCTTGCGATCTTCTGACACCATGGCGACGCCGTTGGCGATGGCATCCTTCGGCGACATGAGTTTTAGCGGTTTTCCATTCAGACGGATGACGCCCGCATCCGCGGCGTCCAAGCCGAAGATCACGCGGGCTACCTCCGTCCGCCCGGCGCCGATCAGACCGGAAAGGCCAACAATCTCGCCGGCCCGCACCTCGAAGCTGACGTTTTCGAAGCTGCCGTCACGAGAGAGGTTCTCGACGGAAAGGACGATATCGCCGATCGGCACTTCTTCTTTCGGAAAGATGCTGGAGATCGTGCGGCCAACCATCTGGGAAATTAGCTTTGCCGGCTCGTATTCGCTGGCCGGCGCGGCAGCGATGAACTGGCCGTCACGCATCACTGTGATGTCGTCGGCGATCTGGAAGATTTCGTCCATCTTATGGGTGATGTAAATGATCGCGACGCCTGCTGCTTTCAGGTCTGCGATCTGTCTGAACAGCATCGCAACTTCCGTGTCGCTGATCGCCGACGTTGGTTCGTCCATGATCACCAGAGAGGCCTCGCGCGAAATCGCTTTCACGATCTCGATGAGTTGCATCGTCGCGATGGACAGTTCGCGCATCTTGGTTTGGGGGCTGAATTTCAGACCCAGGCGATCGAGGAGCGCCTGGGTTTCTGAATTCATGCGATCGAAATCCACGAACCGGGACAAAACACCCCTCTGGCCATAAGTGGGCTCGCGGCCGAGAAAGATGTTCTCGGCGATGGTCATGTCGAGCACCGGGCTGAGTTCCTGGTGGATCATCGAGATCCCTCGCTCCAGCGCGGCTGCAGCACTCTGGTGGTCGAGCTTCTCGCCTCTGAAAAGGATCTCTCCGCCGTCGATCGCGTAGATACCGCTCAGGATCTTCATGAGCGTCGACTTGCCCGCGCCGTTCTCCCCAACGAGGACGTGGACCGTGCCGGCACGAACCTTCAAGCTCATGCCATCGAGCGCGAGAACACCTGGGAACGCCTTAGTGATTGAGTGCATTTCGAGAACGAAGCCGGCTCCGCTATCCATAGACGTGCGATGGCCTTCGCCGCCCGAAGGCGGCGCCACCTTTTGCAAGGTCGCAGACATGAGAGTATTTCCTCCAGATGAGAGAGCTCTCCCAAGCCCTCCTGCCAAATCGGCTTTTCTGAAGAATGAAATTGCGAAAATTGCGCAAAGTGTCAACGAATTGGTGGATTTTTCTCCCAAAAACTCTCATAAATAGCGTCAGATTATGAGAGGTTTAGCATGTCACGCCCAACGATCCCCGACCTGGCAAAGGCCGCAAATGTAAGCATTTCAACGGTCGATCGCGTGCTGAACGGTCGCGACCCCGTGCGCCCACAGACGGCGGAGCGGGTTCTTAACGCGGCCCGCCAGATCGGCTTCCATGGAGTAACGGCCATCGCTCGGCGATTGGAGCACGACAAGCCGGTGATTAAGTTCGGCTTCCTTCTCAAGCAGTCTCACCGCAAGCTTTATCAAATGTGGAGCGACATTCTCGTTGCGGCGACCGAAGCATTTCCCGATGCCCACGGCAGGGCGATCGTGAGATTCATGGACGACCTTGCGCCCGACAAGGCTGCCGAGGCGATCTACGCTCTTAGTCGCGAAGCCGACGTCATCGGTATGATTACCTCCGACCACCCGCAGGTGAACCACGCCGTCGATGGTCTGGCGTCGGAAAACATTCCGGTCGTGACCATGATTTCCGACATTTCCACCGCCTCCCGCGCAGGATATGTCGGCAACGACTGCATCAAAAAGGGCCGTACGGCCGCTTGGTTCATAGCTGGTCTGAATAAGGACGACGGGAAGGTTTCCGTCTTCGTCGGCAGTCATCGCTATCTCGCCCAAGAGCTGAACGAAATGGGCTTTCGATCATATTTCCGGGAGAGCGCGCCGGGATTCCAGATGCTGGAGACGGTTGCAACCCTTGAAGAGCCAGAACTTGCCTATGAGGCCACGCGCCGCCTTCTGCGGACCGAGCCCAATTGGGTCGGCCTTTACGTTGCCGGCGGCGGCATCACAGGTGTGATGCGAGCCCTGCGGGAAGATGGTGGGCCGGCAGCCAAACGCCTTGTGGTGATAGCACACGAGCTCACGAACGAAACGCGAGCCGGTCTTGCTGAAGGCCTGATCAAGGTCGTGCTGTCTCATCCTGCAAAGCTGCTGGGAGAGACCCTGGTGCGCGCAATGGCGGAAGCTCTCGATATGGGCCGATCACCAACTGTTTCGCAGCACATTGTCCCGTTCGAATTTTACACTGCCACCAATATTTGAAGTTCCCGCGAAAACCAGAATTAAAGCGCGTCGAGGAACTGGCCGTGAAAGAAGGCCGAAACAGAGTGGTTTCGAGGCTGCCGAGGAGCAGACCGTTTCGGCAGAAAGCCCAGTGCGGAGATAGGTGGAAGCATGGTTCGTTTTTTCGTCTGAGCCGAGCGGCAATGCAGCTGCGGCCAAGATCGAGGAGGGACGGGATTATCCCAGAATTCTCTTCATGGTGGCCCGCTGCATCGAACCTGGCGTCAGGCGATTTGAAAATGCAACGACGTTGTTCATGAACCCGGCAATCACGGACGCTTTCCCCTGTGATAGCGCTCGGAGACCGCTTTCGGCGACGGGACGGGGCTTCATCGTCAGAAGGCGCAACATGGGCGAGACGGGAGCGCCGGCCGCTGCATCGAAGCCCGTTTCGGTGTGTCCTGGGCAAAGACTGGTGACAACCACACCTCGCGGACGAAGTTCGTCGTGCAGAGCTTCTCCAAAGGCAAGCACATAGGACTTCGTCGCAGCGTAAGCAGCAAAGGTGGGAACAGGCTGAAACGCCAAGAGACTCGCAATGAGAAGGATCTGCCCCGATCCCCGGGCTGCCATGTCCCGCCCGAACACATAGCTCAGCTCGGTGAGCGCCGTGATGTTGAGCTGAATCATATCGGTGGTGCGCTCGAGCGGTGTTTCGAGAAATTCGCCGTGCAAGCCATAGCCGGCATTGTTCACCAGAATGTCGATCTGGAGCGATCTCTCGCCCAAGCTGCTTTTCAAGCGGGCAGCGGCTCCAGGCGCGGCCAGATCGATTGGCTCGACTATGATATCGATGCCATGTTTCCGGCGAAGGTCGGCAGCGAGCTTTTCCATCGGCTCCCGTCTCCGGGCTGCGAGCACGAGATTGACCTTCTGCGCCGCCAGCAGCTCGGCAAATTCGAGCCCAAGGCCGCTTGAGGCGCCGGTGATCAGGGCCCGTTTTACCGAGGCGCCATCCAACTTTTCAACAACGGAGATTTGTGTTTTCGTATCAGCTGTGTGTTGCATCTGTTTTCCTTTCAATTAACTCGGCCGTACCCGCGCAACCATCATCAGGTTGCTGCGCGATATGCTTGGGCGTGCTGTTGGACAAACTCCCGAACGCCGAGCGGCGGCCCTTTGGAGACCCGTTCAACATCCTGGGTCAGCCGATCATAACGGTTCTGCTGGATGAGAAGCGCCATAGTGGCGAGATGAGCGAGGACATGCGGGGTCAGCATGCCGCTGTCCTCCAACGTCTTGCGCCAGGGTTCCCAAGGCACGTCCACATACGTGATGGTCTGCCCAAGCGCCCTGGAGAATTCCTCGGCAATGTCATCCATATTCTGCGAACGCAGGCCTGTCAGATGATAGATCTCGCCGATGTGTTCGGCCGGTGCCTCCAGCACCGTGGCGATGACCCTTGCGACATCGTCACTTGCGATTGGCGAGATCTTGCCATCCCCGAAGGGAAGGCGAATTTGCTGATCTTGACGGATCGACTGCATGGACAAACGAAGGAAGAAGGTGTCGAGGAACGCCGTCGGACGGATATGCACAACGGGTAACCCGGACCAGTTCAGCGCCTGCTCCGCAAGCCAATGCAGCTTCTGCTGCGGGCTGTCGGTGGTCGACGTGATACCCATCTGCGACACCGTCATCTGCGAAATGTTCACGAACGCATCGACCTTGTGATGTTTCGCGACGGCGGCCGCGTTCATCGTTGCCTCCAGGTAGGACGGCGATACGCTCATCCCGAAGTAGACCCGGTCGCAGCCTTCAATCGCGCGATGGGCAGCATGCAGATCGAGAAGGTCGCCAACCGCGATCTCGGCGCCCCGTTCCGCTAACCTGGCCGATCGCTCATCGGCCTTTCGCACCATCGCTCTTACCTTACATCCACGTTTCACCAACTGATCGCACACGGCGTGACCGACGGCGCCGGCAGCCCCGGTGACTAAGATCGGGTTCGTCATTCCTACTCCTTGCAAGCCGATGTCGAGCATGTACCTCGGCTGAATTCAAATTGGCCCATCGACATTTTTTGCGATGGCGTTCACAACAGAGTCCATGTAGACAGAAGAAACATACCGCCTATTTATGCGCTCAAGTAGGCGGTGTCAACATATGTTTACATGGGAAACTTCAACGTGCAAAAATCCACGCCGGAACGGCGCTACCATCACGGCGACCTACGCCGCGCGCTTGTCGACACTGCCCTGGAGGTGATGCGAGAAGAGCGGAACTCGCAGTTCACATTGCGGGAAATCGCGCGACGCGCCGGTGTGAGCCACGCCGCGCCGTACAAGCACTTTCCCGACAAGGGTGCGTTGTTGACGGCGCTGGCAATGATCGGGTTCGATCAGCTGCGCACAGCGCTGATACAGGCGCAGTCGAGCGTTGGAGGGGGACCACGCGAGGCGCTGTTGCCCATGGCGCGCGCCTACGTCGATTTCGGCACCGACAATCCCGCTCTGTATCGCCTGATGTTTGGTGCGGAGAGCAGTAACCAATGCGACGTCCATCTCGGTGAGAATGCGATCAGCGTGTTCGAAACCGTGATGGATGTCCTGGCCCGCGGCCAGTCTGCTGGTGTATTCCGCCGACGGCCGGTTCGCGATCATGCAACGGCGTGCTGGTCACTTCTTCACGGGATGACCATGTTGTCGATCGACGGCCTGCTGCTGCCCGAAAAGGTCGGCGTGGAGCCGCTGGGGGCTGCATTTGGGACACTCATGGAGGGAATTGCGAGCGGGTATGAGGATGCGATAGCGCCCGATCCCGGCTGAACGGGAGCGCCACTTTAGCGGGAGCGGCCGGCAAAGCTAAATATTTGGATGCTCGCCTGGTTCTCGCACAGTCCTTCCTCTAGAGCGTATGCATCTGGGCAAGGCCGCCCTGGTGAGAAGAGGGCGGGGATAGCGCAAAGCCATGGACGCACCGATTGAGAGCCGGCCGCAAGTCAGCCGTAGCGGCGTCGCTCCTTTTGTAACCAAGCCAAGCTTGCGGACAGTTCTTCCGCTCACCGGCAGTCACCGCAACTGCGTCTCGCCATGCATGCGCTTTTCAGTTGAACGATTGGCGTATGGACCACGTGAGGATGATTTCGCAGAGTCGGAGCATGGAGGGGTTTATTCCCGCTGTTAGTTCCGGAGCCAAGCATGCCGGTCACTGTCCACGCCTTCGATGGCACAAAGTGGCCCTTATGGTTTTGATCGCGAATGTTCGTCGGGGGATCACGGGTCGTAATATCGACGTGGACGTGCTGCTGCAGAAGCTTTACTCACGCATGAGATATCAAATCTGGGTCACGAGAATGGGTGGCGGAGCTGCGAAGGTGTTGTCGTACCATTGCGCGGAGCTCGGCGAATGTCCGAAACCCAATGTGCTGTGCAAGCCGGTGGACGGTCGTTTGTGAAACGCTGCATCTGCGTGCAATCGCGGCAGCACTTTCGAAGGCAATCATTTCCGGTCGTTCTAACATCAGCCTCGCGACCTGCTCGAGACTGTTGGGAAAGACGATCTGCCGCTTGGCAATAAAATACTTCAGTTCCTGCAGCGTCGCGGGAGGACGGTGGTCTCTGTCTTGTAGCATGGCGCCTCACCTTTCAAAGAGCCGTCTTCCCGTAATCTCGGCGCCACCCGAACGCTATTACGACGCGACATGTCATCCTCCGTGGCAATGGGAACACATGGCTGCATCGCATCGAACCTTGCTACTCGACCTGCACGGGCCTGCCCGTCTGCCAGCTCACGGTCGCCGCCTCCGCCAGTTTCTGGGCCTGAAGCCCATCCAGTCCACCGGGTCTCAGGGATCGGTTGCCGCTGTCGATCGCGTCGATGAAGGCATTGATCTCGTTGGCGTAGGCCTGCGCATAGCGCTCAAGGAAGAAATATTGGACGGGATCGCCGCTGACACCGCTGGCGTTGGAAAGCTCGACACTGGTTGCCTGGATATTCCGTGCCGCAAGCATGCCGGTAGAACCATGGACTTCGATGCGTTGATCGTAGCCATAGGTTGCCCGGCGTGAATTGGTGATGACAGCGATTCGACCCGACGCCGTCTGCATCTGTACCGCGGCAGTATCGACATCACCTTCGGCCCCGATCGCCTTGTCGACGAGAGACGATCCAAGCGCGTTTACCACGACGAATTCCTCGCCCATGAGGAAGCGGGCCATATCGAAGTCGTGAATCATCATGTCACGGAATAGGCCA
>Ga0123340_1000178_pt1 | contig 33214 bp, 20 predicted proteins | sample SirMexnodulemix_FD_89961 | JGI IMG/M metagenome (GOLD analysis project Ga0123340, IMG submission 89961) | Root nodule microbial communities of legume samples collected from Mexico - Siratro Mexico nodule mix | ecosystem: Host-associated > Plants > Roots > Nodule | place: Mexico: Nepantla...
TTAACTCGAGCTATCAAATGTGTCTTTTTAGGATATTCTCGTCTTAAAAATAGGTATCAATGTTATTCCCTTGACACTAAATAAGAAACTCCTTTCTTGTCTTCCTCCACACTCAATGTTAACTTTGTCCAATAGGTTTTGCCTATGTGTTCAATTGATCCCTTTTTGCACCCAATTCCAAGCACTGTTCCAACTTCTCCCAATAATCTAAATTCCTTTCATCAATCTAGTTCACATAAACCATCACCCCTACTTTTATCTCCTACCATCGACGTACGCAAATGCCTAGTCCAGTACCTCATAATGTTTTCTCTTTATCAGGCCCTTCACCATCTTCGTTCCATACTATGACTCCTGATAATGAAGATTGTAGTTGGCCTATTGCCATTCACAAATGTACTTGCTCTATATGCAATTCTCATCGTATCTACAAATTTTAGGCTATGATTGTTTGTCTCCTTCGTATTGTTCTTTTATCTGCTATGTAACTTCTATTACCATTCCTAAAAAAGTGAAAGGGACACTTGATTATCATGGATTATTGTTGAAATGTAGGTCCTTGAACAAACGAGTTTTCCTTTGATTTGTTTCGTGGGGGATGCAAATCGTAACGTATCATGCAATACGTACTACCATGGGACCTTGAGGGGGAGTGTTAGACCAAGTCATCTTAAATAGACTTTATTGAAAATGCTGCCATGTACTTTGTGCTGTACCAAGTTTCTAGATGTAACCTTTCTTATTCTTTTCTCTTTGCTCTTATCGATTGTATCTGTACTACCAATGTCATTATGAATTAGTGAACCTTAGAAAGGAGAATCATGCTCTCTAATTCTTTTGTTTTGGATAGTTTTTTTTTTGTTCTGTTTATGAGGTTGTTTAGAATTTGTAAGCAACAACCATAGTCTGCAGTAAGCATGCAGTAACAGCAACAACAACACTTATATTTTGGATGATGCAGAATTGTTTAGTAGTATATAGCCATGGTTACAAGAATCATGTTACATTTTGTAATATTTATGAACCTTCCAATTCACAATTCAACTACCATATTAAACAAATACATGCATACATACATATACACAGAGAGGGAGAGAGACGGGAGAAAGACACATGATTTTATAGCAGAATTGCTTTGCTATTTGATAACTCTCTTCTTTTAGTTAATATTGTTTCTGTTATAGGTGATTTATTATGTTTTCTCATTTGCTCTGTAGAAATTTCAATATACATGTATAATCTGTATATTATACATGATTCGTTAGTCTTATATACATTTATTACTTTTTTTTTTGTTTCTTTTTGTGTATTCTATCGCTTGCCACCAACTCCCCGTAAAATCTTATGCAGGAAGCTGCTAGAAACAACAATGGCAAAGCTGCACATTCAGCATGGAGGAATTATGATGACTTCAATGAATACTTCTGGTTAGCAGCTTTGTAGCCACGTAATATTTTTCCTGTTAGGTGGACTTATTCTAATTTGCAATAATATGTAGGTCGCCTGCTTGTTTTGAATTAAATTGGCCAATGAGAACGAATTCTCCGTTCTTGCTGCAACCTACACCTTCAAAAAGGTCAAAAAGGGTTAGTTTTGATGCTTTCTTTAGGCATTTTATAAGTTCTTTTCAACTGTTGTTTTTATTTATTTATTTTTCATAAATACGATGTTTATATTATTTCTTTTCTTTTATGCTCTATGTTTCATTTGCAGACTGGTAAAAGCAGTTTTGTTGAGCATAGGACGTTTCTTCACTTGTATCGAAGTTTCCATCGTCTGTGGATCTTTTTGGCATTAATGTTTCAGGTTCCTTTTTTGTCATCCATAGTTATTACTGAAGTCCTAACTCTGATTATGGATTTAGGAAGCACCGACACCTTTTTGGATGCATCTTTATTTCTAAATCTTTTTGGATGTGTTTAACACTTTTTGGAGACAACACTTGTCAGACACACTTGTGACACATGTCCACCACCTCACAACCATGTTGCAATTAATTTTGTCTTTTTTGCTTGGACACTTGTTTGACACATTTTGGACATCTCATGACCTGGTTTGAACATGACTTATTAGACTGAGTCAACACCATTCTTTACTAAGGACTGCTATCGTAAAGAAAGTACATAAAAAAATGAAAGAATCAACTTGTATTGTGAGTATTGTATGACACATTATCTTGAGGTTCATTTTCTGTTGGACTAAAACAAAAGATGGTAGTGCTATTGCATCGCAATGGTAATTGCTGTCCCAAATATTTGACACCGTTATTAGCAACAATCAGCACCCCAAATCCGTAAAAGAAAGGGAAAATAATACACAGAGTGGGGGAACTTGGCCAAACTTCACTATTTAAACCTATAACGTGGAAGTTTGAACCTGTCAGAGACAAGGAAACAAATGAAGAGAAGTAGTACAGAAGGAATGAATCCTGCCACAGAGCCTAGCTCCCACTGAAAAATTGCAGCCCCTGCCCATGATGCAATGTACAGTATCAGATAATAATTCTCTCTCTTGCAATCATTCCCTAATTGTCCCCACTCTCTACTCACCCAACATGTCATTCTGTCATATTAGTTGCCCCCTTACCATTACTCTTCTTACCTCTTCCTCCTAGCATACACCCTTCAAACCTTGGGCCTGCTGTCTCTGTCGGTGGCCAAAATTCCCATTTCTATCAGAACCTATCTCTGAAAACATTAGGGACTGCAAAAGAAAGGGTATTATCCCACCATGTGTTACACTTTGTTCTAATGCCATATTTTGCGTGTTTATCCGCACAAGAATTCCCTTCACTTAAAATATGAGAGGTATGTGTCATCATAGGCTTATCCTTTTCTATACAACTGTTGCAACGATTGCATAATCTCCATGGCACAATATTAAAATTTCTAAGCTTGTACAACCAATATCAAATCACATTCCAGCCACCCCAAAGGCTTTAAGAATAATCAGTTCAGCAATGCTAAATTTCATTGTGCCTGGACAATGATTTCCTGTAAGTTGTACTTTTAAATATATCTTATTTTTTTAAACTATATTACCTTATTTTCCAATTGTCAAAGCGAATGAAATTTCTGCAATGCCAAAAAAAAGCAATGATACTGTAAATAGTTTCTTGGAAGACTGTTTTAGCTTTTACACTCCAGCCTTTATTTAGAACAAAACAGATTTACTTGGGTCATGTCTAATTCCTGTTCCATGCAGGCTTTGACAATCATTGCTTTCAATCATGGACATATCAATTTGGATACTTTTAAAACAATACTTAGCATTGGGCCATCATTTGCAATCATGAATTTTGCCAAAAGTAAGTAAGATGTTTCTGTTTATCCAGTTATTACTTTTTCAAATGGCAAGTGTTTCTGAAAATATTATTATGTTATGATGAATAGGTTTTTTAGACGTGTTACTTACATTTGGGGCATACACGACTGCAAGGGGGATGGCTGTTTCGAGACTAGTTATAAGGTTTTTTTGGGGCGGCCTGACTTCTGTGGCTGTAACATATCTTTACGTGTGAGTTTAGAATTCTCCCTTTACTATTTTGTCATGTAATTAACAGTATTATCTCGTGGCAACGAATGGGTTGAGATGGCATGCATTGTTTTGATTTGATGAGGCAGTGATTGCATGAATGTATTAATGCTGATATTTAAAGAATCACTATACTTGTTCATACATTTTTGGCGACAAACTACAACCAAGATATAATTTAAATGCAAATTAAGCAGAATACTTCAGTTGTTACGACTAAAAACTGATTAACATGCTTGAGTTTGCTAAAGAATACTCAGCGCAATTGATATATGTATACACACACATAACACAATTTGAGTGTAGCAAGTTTGGAACAAATAAGCTAATGCATGGTCCTCTCAATGCCTTTGTCAAGATGTCTGCTAGTAGGTCATTTGAGCTGGTGGATTCAATCATCAAAATACTGGATTAGTACTACCTGAATTACTGGATTAGAGGATATGAATGACAACTTGGTGGTCATTATATAGATCTGTTGAATTTCATGAAACTTCAGTTCTTTAAGAAGTTGTTTATTCTAGACAAGTTCATCTGTGGAGGCCATGACACAATATTTTGCTTTAGTACTGCACAATATTTTATTTGTTGTTTTTCCCTGAAACATTTCTTCTAATGGATATAGAATATCCTATAGTAGAATGCCTATGAACAGGAGATCTTATTAATATGCATCACAGTACCCTATATTTTGGATATTTCCTTTATCAATGAACAACTACGCATGCGAAGCCTTCTTGTTCTTGATGCATCTAAGAATGCTAATAACTAGATTCCAATGATCAATATGTGAAGCTTGCATAAACCAACAAAATGTTTGGCCTAGTAATAGTGTGATAAATAAGTTTCGTAACCAACCTTAAATATCTCTCTTGATTTGAGGAAGGCTCACCCTGGTGTAGTAGAGACACAAGGGAAGGGATGAATTTCTACAGTAGACGAGTTGTGATGTTGTGTTTTTGGTGGAGTAATTTATCTCTTTACTTCAGTTCTAGAGAGAGAGAATGTGGTGTGATGCATTGGTTGTGGCTGGAACAGGGCCATGTTGTAATAGTGCCTGCCCTGTTCGTGACAATGCAAGGCTGTGGTTGTGGTGGAGTTGGAGAAAGAGGGAGAATAAAGAAGGGTGAGCAAGGGGTGAGAGGGTAATATGCAGAGGTGTGGTTCTGATGCACCATCAAGGTGGCATGACAAAGGACCGGGAGGGCAAGAGAGTGTCTAAGCAATGAGCAACAAAGAAAAGTTTGTTAATAATTGTGGTGGTTAAAACCACCATAAAATCTAAATTTATCAAATTGTGAATATAATTTTGGGGGGTTCTTAAACCACTGATAACTGTATTTTAAATTGACACAAGTCATATCTGTTTACTGCACCTAGTTGCCAATGTTTATTGCAACACATTTTATAAAACAGTGGTCCAAAAGTTGGGATCTTGAAATGAGCGACTGAAGACATATTTAACCGTTAATTGTTTATTCATTGAAAGAATACTACAAAAATGTAATTTAATCCAATTTGGTAATATGAGAAGCATAATAATGTAGCCGTGTAAGTGCCCATCCAACCCATTGCAACTATAATGGCCAAGTTAGACACACATTGGGAGTATTACAGAATTAAGGGAACTTCAGTTTCTGGACTGCAGGTAATGCATGGCATCCCTAATATTGGGGTATTTTTCTTCGTTGCTAGGGTTTTTAAGTTTGTATATTTTTATAGTAGATTGAAATATCACTTTAGATAATTACCTATTGGCTTCAAAGCATTTTAAGTGAGGGTAAACTAGTTCACTGAAAATGCATGAACCACATTACACTGATGTAGGTGCCTTACCAAATTTACGCTCAGACCATCTGGAGCAATGAGGCTGTTTTGTGTCCTGCCTCAGTGCCTAGGTGGCTATATCAGCTGCGGTTAACAAACCTGGTAATTTGGAGGACATCTCAACTGTTAATTTTCATCATAATTTTTCTTAATTTGCAGGAAGGTTTTGCAGGAGAGAAATAGTCGTAACTCTGATAATTCATTCTATTTCCGGATATACCTTCTTGTTCTTGGTGTTTATGCCGCTATTCGACTATTCTTTGCACTGTTGCTCAAATTTCCAGCATGTCATGCGCTTTCAGAAATGTCTGATCAGTCTTTCTTTCAGTTTTTTAAGTGGATTTATCAAGTGAGTTATTTTGCTATTTCGTTTTGACCTGTTTATTTTGAGTTTTTTCCATGTTATGTTATGACTTGGTATTGACACCTTTTTGATGGCATAATTCAGGAACGGTATTATGTTGGACGTGGTCTTTATGAGGGAATAAGTGATTACTGCAGGTTGGTTTTCTTGCTGAAAATAAAATCTTGTTGTGATAAACAGCTACTAATAAGATGAGACACCAATTTAATCGTTTGTTGCTGGGTTTGTAACTTCAATGCATTTAGCCTAGAAGAAAATGTCTAAACAAACATGTGAACTACTGCTTTTGAAGCTTGTCAATTATTCTTTTTCTTATTGTGACCATTAGCAGAGTGTTGATGCCTTATATTGGTTGTCATTAAGATTTACTACTGCTTGTATTATTGAATATAGTTTTACTCTTTGTATCTTTTTTGCTTTTATGTACATCAGTAGTTCAGTTAGTCATTCCTTTCATGCGTTGTTTGCCACTAGCTTTATCTCTTTATCTATAAATACTGTGCAGAAGCTACATGTACAAGCTGAGATAGTTTTACAGAATACGAAGTTTTTATACAGAATACTGTGTTACCTTTTATGTTGTCAGTAGTGCTGCTTCGTGATATTGATTTTTCAATTGTTATTTCACAATTCTGTTTTTAAGTTCCGCAGGTATGTAGCCTTTTGGTTGGTGGTACTTGCCTGTAAATTCACTTTTGCTTACTTTCTCCAGGCAAGTCACGTGTTTCTACTGTTATAATTCAAATTTATTTCCTTCCTACGAATGTACACATGAAAAGTAAACATGGCCTCATTTTATTTATGATTACAAGACAAAGATATTATAATTGCGATAAAATTATTTTGTTAATGGACAACTTTAATAACCTTTCCAGTAAGTAAATATTCTATTTAATCACTATATAGTGAAAAAGTACATTTTTTATTTATAAAGATATTGATGTAATGTTGGTAATAAAATAACAATATCAGGAGAAGAGAAAACTGGAGAGGGAAATTAATTCATTTTTTTTTCTTTTTACATCACATGGTATTGAATTTTATTTATATTATTAAAAAAATTCGAAAACATAAAATAAATTAATCATAAAGTACAATTGACAAGAAGGTTAAACTTGTTCTAAAATAACATAGTGAAGTGTGTTATTGTGAGTGTAAGCATACAAGTTGAGCTGTTGAAATGATAATAAAGTGTTGTTTTTTTAATTTAAATTATTTAAGTGTTAAAATTGATATTTTATTATGTATTGTACTGCTTTATATTATTATCAAAGTTAAATTTAATATATTTCTTTTTCATAAAACTCATGTTAGGCATCACTATGAAACCTGATATCTCAACTAGGCTGACACCTTAAATTTCAACAAATTTAAATTTAATATTTTCTGTAGATAAACATTTATTTTTCTGAATTTTAATTTTCTGTAATATTTTAATTAAATACACTTTTCATTTAGTGGGTTTGCTTTTAATTTCATTTTTATAAATAAAGAATGCAATTTCTACTTTTATTAATTTTCTAAAATGATTTGGACTCTATTTTGAAAGAGACACCGAGATGAGGATATAATTGAAAAGTTGAGTGAAAGGGAATAGTGTAACTAGGCATTTTGGAGAGCAATGGCTCCATCTGATGTTTCTTGTGAAATGCCCATTTCTATTTGATAGAGGGTCAAATCTCATGAATATAAGTATGTAAATAAAATGTCATTTGTATAGTAAATAGTATGTGTAAAAATAAAAATTTCATTACTAATTTTCATGTAATTCCTAATATTACAGATTAAACCTCTTGTTGAACCTACTAATATCATTGTTGATCTTCCACCGTTGACTTACTCATGGCATGATTTCATCTCAAAGAGTAAGTATATGCTGTTATTATTTGATTTTGGTTTAGTTGTCAATTTTTAAGGCATTTGTGTTTTGTGTACAGCCATGTCTTTTTCTCTTTTTAATTAAAGATCACGTGCTAGGCATCACTACTATCCTTGACATCCTAGTGTGTTATATATTTTTAAATGTATTTTTAGTCTTAATAAACCTTTACATTTCGATTTGATTCTTTTAGATTATAGTTAAATTCATTAAAAAAAGGAAATAGAAGGTAGGTGATAAGGTGATAGAGCAAATTTCTGCTATTATAGATGATAAGGTAGCTGGAATATGAAGATATTTTTGTATGTAAGGTCCTCTTCTCTCTAAAAGAAGTCATCCTTCTTAATGTATGTTGAAGGTGTTTTCTTGCTATTAAATATTCTTTCTTGGTGTCGTTGATGTTGATTTTATCTCGGTTAATTTCCTTGCTTGTATTATAAGTATTATAAAATTAAGAAATATGTTTGTCACTGACTTGTGATTGTAAAATTTGCAGACAATAACAATTTCTTGACTATTGTTAGCTTGTGGGCTCCTGTTGTGGCTGTGAGTATTCTTTGATTTTTCTTCATTTGCGTCAATCTGAGCAAACTGTTACCTGATCATGCTATAATTGATTTTGAGATTGGTTTATGTTTGTATAAGAAACAGATGTGTCCATTTTTTGGTCCTAATTATAATAAGCATGTCTTTGAGATGTATTAGTTGTTAATTGTCTTTTATACCTATAGTTTATTGTGAACTCTATTAATGAGGTGTCCACTCATTCTATATGCTCATAGATGCATTTATTAGCTTATAAACAACATAAATCACATTCATTGTCATCAAATATTACCTCAACTTAAATCATTTAATTGAACATGTACCTTTGTAATAAAATTTAAATTTCTGACTGAACTAATTTACTTATGTTGATACGAGGAATTAGTTATTTGTTTTTTTTATAAAGTTCTGGAGGGAGTAGTAATTTAAGAGCAGTTACAAATAAAAGCTAGAAAGGGGTTGACACCATTTGTATTCAGTTGGAAGTAAATATATTGATATGTACATATTAGAGGAGAGGGGAGACACATTAGGAAAGCTGTTAGGAACCAATAATTGAAAAAGAAAATAAAAGAAAAGAAGGATTTTTTGTTGAATAGGATCAAAAGAACAAGAAATAGGAGAGAAATCTCTTCTCCCTGGCTTTTCCCTTCACAAAGGATTTCTCCTTCTCAATAAAAACAAATCTGCATCTCTCATATACTTCTTCCCCCTTTTATATACTAAGCTCTCTAACGAACTAACTAACTCATTAATAAACTTCTTCTCCATATATCCTAACAGATCTTGACCAAGAAAATAGTGTTATATAGCCCTTGCTCTAAGGATTTTTTTCGTTTAGTGTCCTTTTATCTCATAATAACATGTTGGAAATTGGAATATTTGAGGAGATAATAGTTTCTTTGATGGTTATTTTTCAAGTAGCCTAGATATCTGGTGCTATTTTATGTTTCAAGTAGCCTAGATAACATGTCTTAATTGTCTTAGGAGATAACAGCTGTGGTTTTCCTTTAATTGTTTACTTTCTGTTTAATGAATACTTGGCTATGCTTTACTTTGCTAATGCATTCTCGTTCTACAGATTTATCTCATGGATATTCTCATTTTTTACACTGTCATGTCAGCAATTGTTGGTGGTGTGATTGGTGCACGGGCTAGGCTAGGCGAGGTATTTGAGTTCCAAAGTGGCATCATTTTGAGGATTTAGCTTGTTTCTTTTCATTCTTTCAATTTTTTTGGTCGTTACTTGTCTAATAAAAGGTGTTTGGAGCATGAATGAAAACGGATTTGTAGTTTCCTCAACAAGAATCTCTTATTGTATAAATACTAAACCTGTTCACTTAAATCATTTGATGTATTGAAATATGAATTCTTCGTGCAAAGTCTCTTAAAATCTCCCTCCTTTACTTTGTCATATTTTCTTACATTTTCTAACATGATCTTCAACTACATCGATCTCAATGGACTCCAATGATGCTGGTATGCTCCATTACATGAAAACTCTTACAAGATGTGTCAAATTTCCTCTGAAAAGAAATATTTACTTCTGGATTCTTTTCTGGTGATAACTTTTTTTTTTTTTTTTTAATTCTTAGAAAAAGTTTGCTTGCTTGTTATTGCTTCTGATGACCACTATTCTAAACTGGACTTGAACTTAAAGTTCTACAACATACAATACAAACTTTGGCTTCGTGAAAAGCCAAAACAAAAAGTTTAGATCTTTAGCTTTGCTTCCTTGGTTCAAATATCTATGTTTACTTCTTTTATATGCACAAATACTGAGGATTTGAGATATGTACTCAATTAAGGGGTGAAAATTTGACTAGGAGGTTACAAGTCTTTTGAATGACCCGTGTTATATTTTGCTTTTCCTTTTTAAAGATTTGTTACAGTCTACATCTTTTTTAAGGGGCTTTTTTTCTATTTTTTTTCCTTTTAAGAAATCAAAATTTCTATGAATATGGAAGTCAGTTTATTCATGGTTTGTCTCTTCTTGCTGTAAACATTTATTATTGATGACTTGTTGCAGATTCGTTCAATTGAAATGGTGCATAAGCGTTTTGAAAGTTTCCCAGGGGCATTTGTAAAAAATTTGGTCTCACCACAAATAAAAAGGTGGGTTTTCTATGATATTGGTGTTTTCTATATAGCAAGCTGGTAGTTAGAATATCTTAGTTCTGTATTTATTCTTAATTTACATACTAATTAGCTTGGTGATATAGATCTGGTGGGTACTATAATTTAATTGTTAGGGAATCAAATTTCTCTTATTTTAAGACTGTTCAGTTGCTAAATATGTTTAGTAAGAGCTTCTTTGGTATTTTACTATTTGTTTGGGGCTATATATCTTTTGTTCAAGGACAATTTGTCACCTCATTTTGTATGTCTCCTGCACGGGGAGATTTGAAAGCATAAAGAATAGAAAGTAGCATTGTTGTAAATTGTTCGAGGGAGAGCACTTAGCATACCTGATATTTATATAAATAAAAGAATAAATATGTTTTAGTTTTACAAGAGTATAATAAACAATTAAACTATTTTCCTTGTCTATTGTTGATGATACTTTAATCAACATAATTCTCAATGACATTAATTATTACCGCTATTTTTGACACAGGATGCCTTATGCCTTGCTTTTGTCCTGTGCTTTATTTCTCTAATAAATTTGTAATTATGCTAGTTTTTTTTATCTATGCTCTTGACTCGTGATCTTATATAATGATTTTTTTGATTTAGTTGAAATGCAGCCTACACATGTTTTTTGTGGGAAAATTTGATTTTGTTTATGTTCTTTTTTCAGGATTCCCTTGATTGGACAGTCAACCCAGGTATTTTGGTTTTGTTAAAATAGGCCTTAAATAGGCTTTATTAAAAAGTTGTGTTGTACCTTTCTCTGTTAATATAAATATGAATAAGATAGGTTAATTAAGCCCTCTGAATAATGTCTCTTTTTTATTTATCTCAAGTTGGTACCAAAGTAGGTTGATCCCACTTAGTCTTGTCTGACAAAGTATACACTGTTTGACCTTAGCCCATTGCGATTTGTGTTGGTTGCTGTCACAGTTTTCTCCGGCGATCACTAGATTTGGAGTGTCTGTGAGGAACGACCAACCCCCGTAGTCATGAAAGCAGAATCTGCCTCACGTGCAACCTCAAGCACCTCCTTTTCATAGTTGCTAGTGCTTGACATCCACGTGCTGCCTTCTTATGGAGCGTTGTACCTCTTCTAAAGGGATTACCAGAGGGATGTTGTGCGACTCCATAGGGATTGCCTAACCTCCTAGTCCTTGTTTCGCTATTTGGTTCTCCCTTTCTTGCTTGGTTGAAGGGCAAATATGATTCTCCATCATGGTTTCTCTTGTATTTGCTGTTCGTGCTGGTCTCCTCTGCCAATATGTCTTCTAGACCTACCACCTTGTTTTCCAGTCAGCTTTGTGCTTTATTATGCCAATTTGTGAAACACAAACATATTGGGTACTCTAACGTTAAAGACATGTAACTCATTTTAGAAAAGGCTCATAATATTTTCGCAAATGATATTCAACACCTTCATGACTTTGGAATAGATTGGGCTCTCAAACAAATAAATCTCTAGATTATACTTTTATGGCTGAAGCTGAATCAGTCATTGTAGAATTGAAGTTGTTCTTGGAGATTGAGCCATTAGATGAGATTAAGAAGAAGCTTGACAAATTTTACATGGTTATGATCCTTCGTCCTCTGAATCTAGATTATGATCATGTTAGAGGTCAACTTTTATTACTTACTGGTGTAGGACCCAAATTACTTACCTCCTCTTATTACTTACCAATGTAGGACCCAAATGACTAGTCTAATGGTCCAAGGTGGATCCACTTATTGTCCCGTTACCTTTAGAAAAGGTACTGGTTTTACCTATAATCCGTATCCTATTTATAATTTTCTCAACTATCATAGGATGTCTCCTTCCTATTGTTGTTACATATCCTCTTTTGTCTTCTATTACTATTCTTAAAACTGTGAATGCAACACTTGATCATCGTGGGTGGTGATAATCTATGATTGCATAAAAGCACTCTTTTGACGATAATAGCACGTGAGTTCCCATTCCATCAAGGAAGAAGATGACAGGATGTCAATGGGTTTATGCCATTAAAGTTGGCCCTAATGATGAAGTTGATTGTCTCAAAACCAAGTTGGTTGCTAAAGGATACATTCAGGTCAATGGCCTTGATCATATTGAAACTTTTTCTCTAGTGGCCAAAATTACTACTATACGTCTTTTCTTTGCTATGGCAGCTATTTGTCATTGGTTGCTTCATCACTTGGATATTAAAAATGCTTTTCTTTATAACAATCTATAAAAGTAAGTCTACATAGAGCAACCTCCTCAGTTTGTTGCTCAGTGGTAGTCTAGTTTGGTTTGTAAGTTGCGTCGCACTATGGTTTGAAGCAATCTCCACGTGTTTTGAAAATTTAGCTATGTTGTTCAAAAACTTTTGGGATGTGGCAGATCATTCAATTTTTTACTGTCGTGTCTCCCATAGAAAATGTTTACTTTGTAGTCTATGTTGACTATATAGCTATTATAGAAAATGATATTGCTAGAATATCTCTCAACTAAAGGAACACTTGTGCAATTGTTTTCAGACCAAGGATCTGGGAAGTCTCGAGTATTTCTTGGGTATTGAAGTAGCCCAAAGAAATAAATATCCTAAAGATCACTATGATTCATTGTAGAGTAGTGGATTGTCCTATTGATCTAAATAAGAAATTAATGGCAGCACATAGAACCTTTCTCCAACCCAGAAAGATATCTAAGACTGGTTGGAAAACTTATATATCTTATTATTACTAAACCTCATTATTTTGTGTAGTTGGTGTTAGTAGTTAGTTTGTGAAGGTCCTTGTATTGATCACTGGAATGGCATGATTCGTATCTTAAGATAGCCGAAAAAGGATCCAGGGCAAGGTCTATTATATGAAGATGAAGGAAGTACCCAAATCTTTGGGTATTGTGGTGCTGATTAGACAAGATCTCTTATGGACAAACACTCTGCTATTGGAGATTGTGCTTTTGTTGGAGGGAAAGCAAATTGTTGTTGCCTGATTAACTACTGAAGTTTAATTTAGATAATGGCGTCTCTCAATTGTGAACTTGTGTGGTTAAAACAGTTTCTTATGAGATTCAACAAATGAACACGTATTGTGATAACCAAGTTGTTCTCCACATTGCTTCTATTCGAGTGTTCTATGAGAGGACCAAACACAGAAATTGATATTCATTTTATTTAAGAAAAGTTGTCCAATGAAATTTGTATTGAGTTTGTCAGATTCAATGATCAACTTGGAGATCCTTGAGAGGACCTTGGATTGAATTTATGTGTTCCAAGCTGGGTACATACAATTTGTATGCTCCAACTTGAGGGGTAGTGGTAGAATAAGCCTTAAATAGTCTTTCATAAAAATCTGTTTTGTGTTGTACCTAGGACTCTAGATATGACTTGTTTTTCACTCTTCTCTCTTGTCATTGTATTTGAGAACAACTACTGTTAATATAAATATGAGAACTTAAGAGATGAAAATTAAGCTCTCTAAGTAATATTGTCCCTTTGTATTGATCTTGAGTTTTTTTATTTTGTAAGGGAAGAGTATGCTAGTGTAAATTAAATATTTGTATGTTTTTTATGGCTAGTTATTTTAGTTGGTTCAGATTTGGGATGGCAAAAGAATCTGAATTAATGGGTATCCTCTTGTAAAACCGTAATGAATGCTGAATGGACATATTTAATGGATACCCGTGGGTAATTATTATGGGTATTTTAAAAACCCACTTCTAAATGGGAGAGGTACAAGTATCATGGTATCGAACCTGCGGATGTCGGCTACCCACTATCGATTGTTAGTGAATTTTATTTCGATATGATTAAAAATAGTCAAGTGATCAAAATAAAGTTAGTGGTGATAGAAATATTATCCATTGAAGAATTGTTTAGAATTTGGTTTTATATATTTATATTTCTTATTTAGACTTGCGAAATTACAGTTGTTTCTAAAAAGGTTAAGTTTTGAAAACTGATACTTTGTGGTGCAACTTATTTAAATTTGTTTTTTTATAACTAACGTTTGCACTAATATTTTATCACACTATTTATTTAGATTATACTTTAAAATCAATATTTTATGTGAGTTTATATTTTAAATAATTATATTTTGTTTTTTCTTTTTTTGTTGGTGTAGGTGATAAATAGATAAAATAACAGGATTTTTGTTATTTTTTGAAATTTGATTTAAACTGTTGTAGAAGCCTTTGGTGATTTTTGTATATGAATGGAGTTTTCCTTTTTAGTTTAGGGAAACTTCACTGCTTTATTGAAAGGGTTTCAGATTCAGTTGGTGGCAAATTCCTTATACCTACTTGTTTAAATTTTTTATTTTTTATGTATTTCTATCTCTTGGAATTTTTGACATTTTGTTTGGCTAATGAATGTGGTTGATTTGGTGCAGGATTCTCAAGATATGAACAAAGCATATGCTGCCATGTTTGCTCCATTTTGGAATGAGATAATTAAAAGTCTGCGTGAGGAGGATTTTATTAGTAATAGGTTAGTCGAAGGAAACTTGATGCTTGACAATGTCTACTAAAGATAAACTGCATATTGAAGTTCACAATTAGTTAGTTAGACAAGTAACGGCGAATTGTAGTGGAAGTATTTGATTCATGTAGTGGAAGTATTTGATTCATGCAATGGACTAAAATATGTAGACGTCCCTTGGACTAAAATTCCTCTGTTCTTCTTTCTGTTTTCTTGCAATGTAGTAGAAAAGATCATTGTTTTTCTCAATGGCTTTCTGGGCTCTTATCAAATTGTTTCTTTCTTTTTTTTTCTTTTTTTTTCTTTTTTTTATCTCTGATAAAATGCCTTTCGTCTGTAAAAAATTGTGATATAAGCATACTTGCTCTGTCTCTTAGGGTTTCAAAATCTTGTCGGTTATAGGTGGCTTATTTGTTTATTTTTTACTATTACAGGGAAATGGACCTGCTTTCTATACCTAGTAATGCAGGAAGTCTGAGATTAGTTCAATGGCCATTGTTTCTTCTTAGCAGTAAGGTGGAACTTCTTATGCAATATGAATTACTTGAAATGAATATATGAATATAGTTTACTGGGATTCCATGTGTTAATCTGAATTAATATCTTAATGTTCAGATCTTGTTGGCGATTGACTTGGCTCTAGATTGCAAAGATACTCAGACAGATTTGTGGAACAGGATAAGTAAGGATGAATATATGGCCTATGCAGTTAAGGAATGCTATTACAGTGTTGAGAAAATATTATATTCATTAGTTGGCAACGACAATGAAGGAAGACTTTGGTATGAATTTGATTACTCATTCTCAGAAATTTTCACCATTCTATTTGAAATTTTTAAAGCTTTTTTATCGTCAAATGGGGAACCTTTTTCCAAGTGAAATATTTGTGTCAATATTGTTATTGATGAAACATACTGAAATTAGGGTTTAAGTTTCATATTTACGACAATGGGGAACTTTGTCCTGCTGTGAAAGAGGAGTTTTAGATGCAGTCCATGCAATTTTGAGTAGTATCCACTTGAGGAGTATGTTTTGAAATGCTAGGAGGGAAAAAAGACAGATGGGAAATATACTTGAATTTTCTAATTCCAAAATAATTTTGTTTGGATTCTATTATTATTTTGTGTTCTGCAAAACTAATAATCAAAATTTTGCTGGGTGAGCTTTCGATTGAAAACCTATATGTGAAATTAGGCCAAATGAAACATTAGTTAAGTGTGTTCTGAATTTTTTATGACAAGAAGACTTTTGACCATCTTATCTTTCCTGGCAAGGCTTGCTTAAATGTTTATTTCGTGGATTTCTTATTATATTAGAAAATAATAGTTTTGAAATGACCCTATAATTAAGCACCCTTTTAGTGTATTTATGTATCTGAAATGTTGAGGGATTACTTTGCTCCTATGTTTTCTTTTCATTGTTTTTTTATTTTTTTTTTGTGCTTTACTCATTGTTTAAGAGGACTTTTTACCTCCAAATTGTTATTATTTCTTCTTTGGCTTAATGAATTTTCCTTTTTTTGTGAGTAAAAAAACATGAATAAAATTTTATTGGATGACTACACACACACACTAATTCTGACGAAGAACATTAACTTCTTAGACTTAAATTCCAGGGCATTATGGATTAATTAATTACCTTAGTAATATAATTTCTATATCTGATCTAACACTATGTTCGGTTACCATAATCTGAGATAGAAGATGGGATCTGATCTAACATTATGGATTTTTTGCTTTAGCTATATATGTTTGTTTGATGAAAGATTACCGATATTTTGACAGGGTGGAAAGAATTTTTCGTGAGATCAATAACAGTATTGTAGAGGGTTCACTTGTTATAACCTTGTCACTAAAGAAGCTTCCAGTTGTTTTATCAAGACTTACGGCGTTGACTGGACTCCTGGTAATTTGCCTGTTTACTACTATTTTTAATACTCTTGAATTTGAATACTTTTGTGTCTAGAATATATTGAATTGGGTTTCTAATTCGCAAGTTTCCCTGAATTTGAGTTGGTCCACCATTTTTTTCATTGTTCTTGTTGTGCGAGTTTGACTAAATCTCTCATTATTTGTTGTGAAGATTTTTACTGGTTTCTAGGCCTAGAAATGTAACTTATGAGTTTGAATACAATTTCAACAACCTCATTCATGTTGTATGGAGGCAGAATTAGCTACCTTGTGCTAGTGTGTCTTGAATGAAAAAACTGATAGTGAACTGAATGTTTACAAGCTGAAAAGGAGTTGTAATTCTCTGTTACAGAAACCTATGTATAGATATGATAATTACAACTGTAATTAAGAAAATTCAGAAAAGTCAGTTTTTATAACTGATAGTAAACAGAAAAGAGAAATATCTCTAAAAGTAGGAGACAATCAAATTTAGTGGTATGCAAAGTGTTTGTTTGCTCCTGAATAAAATTATGTCGTATGCTTTTATTATGGTAAAATATTTGATCAAGGAAATCATAGAAACATACGGACTATGCTATCGTTTAGTTGTGTTTTCAAGATTTCTTAATATGTATTTGATGAGGATGCATTTTTCATTTATTTATTTCAGATTCGAAATGATCTGGAACTTGCTAAAGGTGCTGCAAAAGCTGTACATGACCTGTATGAAGTTGTGACTCATGAACTGGTATCTTCAGATTTAAGGTATATGCTTGCAACCTATGCTTAGAGTAGTGTCATTTTGGAGTTGAACTAGCAATTTTTGTCTTTAAATGCTTTTTGTTTTGATTTTGTCCTATGCTTGTTTGATTCAATTCAGTGTTCTACCCTATACTCTGTTACGGCATTTGTCCTTGTACTATAATAATGTTAGATCTTACTGTTAAGTTGTCAGAAACTTGGTTATGAGATCATGAATTTGGTTATTCAGCCACTGTCCTCTTCTTTGTCTCGCTGAACACTAGGTTAATTCATCAAAAGACGAGGATGGAGGTTAAAGTTGAAAAAGCCAAATTTAAATCACTTTTTTTAACTTACTGAAATTATTGAGGGTTTATGATCAAGATATCTAAACTTATGTAATTTCATCATCTAAAACCAAAGGTTGAAAGTCTGAGCATAGAAAAACATTTTGCCATGGCTGATTTAAAACTCCCATTTTTAGTCCTCTTATTGAGATTGATTGTGCTTTCCTCTAGATACTGGATTGCATTCAACAAATCAACATGTTGTAACTGTTTCGTTTGGAAAAGTAAGAAAATGAATTGGATTGTTCTTAGTAACTTGTTTTTCCTGTCATTTTGCTTTGGACAATAAAGCCTTACATTCTGAAAATAATTGACCGAATTATCCAGTGCTTCCTCTTGTCTAGTATACAACCTTTACCTTGAAGTGTTGTGGCTTACACTTTGAGAATCAGATGTGTCAATATGACGCAGTTTGCTGTTACCAATAACCCATTTTCCAATGAGGTTCTTGGGAACTAATGTGAGATTTAACACAACAATAGAAGGAAAAACATAATATGAAAAAGTCAGCAGATGAGATTGAAATCAACCTTTAACTTAGATGATGAGAATACTAATTCTGTCTCTTATTTCTGAACTTCTTGTAAACTTCTTAATTTTCCAGGGAGAATCTTGATACATGGAACCTTTTAGCCAGAGCTAGGGACGAGGGACGACTTTTTTCTAGGATAATTTGGCCTAATGATCCTGAAATTGTAAGTTCCTTCAATTTGCATTCGATTCATCCTTTTTGTATTTAAATACATTAATGCAATTTTTCTGGTTGTAGAAAGAGCTTGTGAAGCGGTTGCATCTTCTTCTTACTGTCAAGGATTCAGCTGCTAATGTTCCAAAAAATCTTGAAGCCAGGAGAAGACTAGAATTTTTCACAAATTCATTATTTATGGATATGCCTTCAGCAAAGCCTGTTAGTGAAATGTTGCCGTTCAGGTATTTGCATGGGTATCCGTATGGTTTGCGGTGAATTTTCTTTTGCTTCTTTCTTGTCCTCCATATTCACCTTTTCCTTTTGTTTTTTATTTGGTATAGTGTTTTCACTCCATACTATAGTGAAACTGTGCTTTATGGTACTTCTGAATTGCAAAAAGAGAACGAAGATGGAATATCTACTCTTTTCTATCTTCAAAAGATATTTCCAGGTAAAGTGTCTTGTCCTCGTATCCCCCCCCGCCCCCTCACATGTCAAAGTTCGGAACACTTGTTAGGCTCCAGTTATCATTATTAAAGATTCATTATTTTTTGCATTTCTCTTAAAAGTTGTTTTTGTTCTTGAAGGTTCATTCCTAGTTGGTTTCCATATAAATTACATCACTTCCATGATTATTTCATTCTGTTTCCTAATTATAGTCATTTCTATAGGGTGAAGAAACAAATAGAAATTGAACTTATCTTCTTATTATCTGTCAAGATGCAGTTATACTAAAAGTAGAATCTGTTAAGAGATTGGTGAAGGACAAGAGATGGTTTTTGCTATCTTGAACCATGTCATTTTGGGATTGAGCTTGAATAATTTTTGTATGTCAGATGAATGGGAAAACTTTCTTGAAAGAATTGGTCGAGGAGCATCCACAGGGGACGCAGAACTTCAAGAAAGTTCGAGTGATGCCTTGGAACTTCGTTTTTGGGCTTCTTATCGAGGGCAGACTCTTGCTAGGACAGGTCAGAAATTCTTAGGATATCTTTTTGTCTTCCTTTCTGTTTTCGTAAGACAGAAGTTGAGGCATAACTACTGTATTTCCAGTGCGTGGTATGATGTACTATAGGAGGGCTTTAATGCTGCAGAGTTTTCTCGAGAGCAGATCAGTAGGAGGTATTTGAATATGAACGTTCTACACTGCAGTTTGTTATTCTGATTTTGGTTTTAATGATGTTTGACATAGATATTTGCTGGCTATCTATTGTATCAACAGTGGACAATTTTTCCCAAAACAACTTCTTTACAAGTCAAGATTTTGAATCTTCTCGTGAATCGCGGGCACAGGCAGATTTGAAGTTTACTTATGTTGTATCATGCCAAATTTATGGTCAACAAAAGCAGCGGAAGGCAGCAGAGGCTGCAGATATTGCTTTATTGTTACAGAGGTATCAATTTGTGTGCTCATTTTTTCCAAGTGCTATAATACTCTAAGAATATGAATGTATATTATATACGGGATTCCATATTTTGTACCTCTGCATGTGTTTTGAGGAAGCATTCGGCCACTGACCTTTTTAATTTGTTTGCTTGAGAATTTTATTATTTTATAGTGTAAGTTGTTCTAATTAGGGTTCATTTTATATCCAAGTGATATGAACTTTATGTGGAATCCATATCACTGAAACATTGATAGTTTTAGTCTCTGACTCTATAAACACCCCAATGCTGTCTTTGATATGCATAATTTGGTCACAGAACAATAGGCAATGACTCTTTTACATTTTCTTCATCTTGTATAGCAGTACTATAACATTGCGTACCTTAACTAACTCTCAGTTAGTTAGAGATGATAAAATTTTGTGAGAGCATAACTGCTCTATAGTAGTCAATAGCGCTTGTAGAGGCCTCTATCATGGCAGAGCATCGCAGAGCAAAATTGTAGCTGGACAACAAGTGGATAGTGTTTCATTTTAAAGTCATGGTGCTATTGTGGTAGAGTGGAGTGGCGCAGCATGATGTTCTGTGGAGCATTTGGTCTTTGAGATCTAAAGCTTGGAGGAAACATTCAAAAATGTCATTATTTAGTTGTTAGTGAGGGTAGTTTTGAGTTTTGATATGTTTTTTGGGTTGTATTATATCTTCTGAAACAGAAGCATTTCCGGGCAAGCCCTAAAGCCACTCAAGAGGAAAAGGGGTGAACCTTCTGAGCAACGTCCCAATGCTTTCCTTCTTTATTTCTTCTGTGGCAATTTTTGATTTTGCACGGTCCAGCCCACTCCAGCAACCCTTCTTTATGTTCTTTTTGTTTTTTCTTATTCATTTCCTTTCTTGTGAATATAATGTCTAAATCTTACAGTTTATTTTCTCCTTTCTTTGCTCTATTTCCTCCCTTTCTTTGTTTACTGTTTACGAACTGTTTAGACCTCATTTTTAGAGGGGAAAAAAAGAAAAGGAAAAAAACTGAAGTAGGATAACTATGATTAGTGCATGGATTAATAGTTATTTTTCTGTTATATATAAATGTGTACTTATTTAATATATATGTATAAAAAGTATTAGAATAGCTGTTTTTACATATGCTGAGAATGAAAGTGTTTTCAGTTGGGTTGATTATCATTTCAACCAGTAACAGATTTTCCACTCTCTTTCACGTTTTACTCTATTTCTAATATGGTATCAAGATCATAGCACGATCCTTGAACCCCCTTAACAATGGCTCCCGATGACAACTCTAATCTTCCTTCACCTCCTCCTCCACCACCATACAATGCTGAACCAATGTGATCGGTTCCACCAGCAATAAATGCTTCATCATCCTCTGTCACCTTTTTGCACTCTTTATCTGAGAAGTTGGACACTGCCAACTATCTTCTATGTTGCCAACAAATAGGTCCTGTAATTAATTATATCACTACCTGGTTAATCCTCAGACTCCACTGAAATATGTCATGATATCTGATTGCGATTTGGATCATGTCTTTAATTCCTATCTTGTTTAGGAACAACTTGATTAACTCCTTTTGTGGCTTCATTCGTCACTCTCACACGACATGGTTATGCATGTCATTGACTTTTTGGAGAAATTCCATGCCTACTTTCACTTGCAGACTAATGCAAAAGGGTGACAGCATCACACTAACCTTCAAAGCACTAACTTGGAGAATCATACTGTTCTTGAGTTTCTCCTGCATATTCAGGCTCTTTTTAGTTTATACACGACAATAGGTTATGTTGTTTCCTCCAAGAACAGCTCAATATAATTCTCGAAGGTCTCCTTGAGGAATACATATCTTGTCTCTGGTTAGTGATACTCAAACACTTGAAAGTTTCACTCCCCACTCCCAATCATTATGTGCTTCTATCTCCACAGTATAGGCCAAAGGAAACTTGGACCACCTCCTCCATTGCACCACAATCTATGCTTGTCAGGGCTGTTACATATGGTCCCTCAGCTTGGTACCCAGACTTACGAGCAACTCATCATGTTCAAATGTCTCAGAACATTCCGCAAGTTCCCTTTGGACAACCTGAGCAAGTTGTATTAGGATGATCAGGGCCTGAATATCATCACTCCACTCGTAAAACCAAATTCTCCTTGCCAATTAATCCTAATATCTCTCTTATTGTAACTAACCTACTCTACGTTCCATCTATAACCAAAGATAACTCAGTTTTCTTTGAGTTTCATCCATCTTTTTGTTTGGTGATATGTAGTCAGTTTTATTTTATTTGTGTAAATAATAGAGGGTTTCTTGATTACTATTTCAGTGTTTCATTTTTTTCAATACTTTTTGGTGCTATCTATTATGAAACATTAAGATTTTTTCTTTATTATCAGGAATGAGGCACTTCGAGTTGCTTTTATTCATGCTGATGAAAGTACGACTGATGCAAACAGTTCAAAAGTGTTCTATTCAAAGCTTGTCAAAGCGGATATAAATGGAAAAGATCAGGTGGAGAAAAACTATCTTTGCTAGTCTGGGATATCATATTCTTGCTTTCTCCACTATAAGTTATTATTCTATTCTAATTGAAGAAAATTCTAGTTTTATTTTGTATATTTTATTTTTTACCGTTTTAACTTGTTTTTCATTTCTCTGACATGTTCTTTATTTTCACCTTGTATATAGGAAATATATTCTATTAAACTTCCTGGAGATCCAAAGCTTGGAGAAGGAAAACCTGAAAACCAAAACCATGCCATAATTTTCACTCGTGGTGAAGCTGTTCAAACTATTGACATGAATCAGGTAAAGACCCGTCTTATATGATCATTTCTTTTCTTGTTTGTTCTCTTTGCATCTTTTATACATTTTTTTATTACAAAATGTTTTAAATTGTGGTACAAGGACAAATAAAAAGGAATTAAGGCAAAGAAACTCTTTTTAGTTCTATGCTTTGTCATGTTGGGAATATATTTTAGTTATAGACTTTTCTTTTCTTTCCATCTGAATTTTCATATTTCGTTGTGCATTTTTAGATAATTTGAAAAGGCTTAACTAGCTATATAAAATCTGGTTAAAATTTTCTTATTTGGTTGCACTGTTGAATTACTGAATATTTAAATCTGGTTAAAATTTAGTACTTCCGTCACTTAACTCCATGTAAAAATATGTTTCTTAATCATATGTTTCTCTTAAAGACTTGAACATATTATAAAGTATGGTACATTCTCTGTATTTGTTTATTAAGACTTGGCAAAATATGTCATTAACCAGGCTGTCGTAAATGAACTTCATGTTGAGGAAATTAAGTTTATGTAATTTAATCTGATAAGTTGTTTTTGAAGGACAATTATCTTGAGGAAGCAATGAAAATGAGGAATCTACTGGAGGAGTTCCATGCGAATCATGGCCTTCGCTCTCCAAGCATTCTTGGAGTAAGGGAACATGTTTTTACAGGAAGGTTTGGCATTGACATTTTTGAATTTGATAAACAATGTGACACTATTGAGCTTTCACTGTTTCTATCTTGCTTTTATATTGCTTGCTTGATACCTGCTGCAGTGTTTCATCGTTGGCCTGGTTCATGTCAAATCAAGAAACTAGTTTTGTAACCTTGGCACAACGAGTTTTAGCAAATCCTCTCAAGTAAGTTTAGTTTGGTGTTGATTGTCAATGGAATTGATAAGCAAAATTTTCTCATTATTTAAAACTGGCCAATTCTTAGCGTAATATATCTGGACATGTATGGCCAACATTTAGTATGGAATTGTAAAGGTGTAATATTGTAATAATGCCATTTATTCCTGAATTTTGATTTGGCGAATTTACTATCCAGTTAGCTAAAGTGCAGGGCTGAATATTATCTTGCATTAAACTGTATTTATATGAGCATTCTCCATGGTAGAATTCAGCTTTTTACTATACACTTTTTTTAGTTTGGCATTGATAGTCTGTACTGGACAAGATTAGTGAAAGTAATTGGTGAATGTGACATATTAAAATGCCAATGTCTTCATTTTAAATTTTATATGTGGACATATTAACTACATGTGACATGTAATGAATGAAATATTTATTGATGAACAACTAGCTTGTGCTATGATTCTCCTGTAAACTTAAAATGCCAATGTCTTCATTTTAAATTTTATATTCTATAAAACAATGCATTTTTGTAAATCTTTGGAATTAATTTATCCTTTATTTGGTTGGGAATAAAAATCTTGCAGAGTTCGTATGCACTATGGACACCCTGATGTATTTGACAGAATATTTCACATAACTCGAGGAGGGATTAGTAAGGCATCACGTGTTATTAATATTAGTGAAGATATATATGCTGGTGAGAATTATATTTGTGAACTATTTTCATTTTAGGTCACCCTGTATTTTCTATCTTAAGACATGCTATGTTCTTTGAAATCTGATGTAGTATTAGGATATAGTATTTGCATAAACAGCAGGATATTATGGGGTCATTTAAGTTCATATCAATTTGAGAACTAACCTATTATGATGATTCCTGCCATATTTTCGATGAAGAGCATGTGTTTTTGAAAGGAGACTGTATTTCCACATGATCAATGCTATTGTGAAATTTAAAGTGCACGTATTAAGGAAAAGATGAAAGAATCTACTTAAGATGGTTTGTTCATGTGAGGAAAAGACCAATAGAGTCCCCGTAAGTAAGTTGATCAAAAAGATGCCAATCCAGTAAACAGAAGCTACAGGAAGAACATGAAAACTCTGGGAAACCATTACATGAAAAAACTGGCTTAAAATGGAATTTAATCTGTTGTTGAACATAATAGTGAGATTTGATCTGTGTCGTCGACCTCACATGGTGGAGAAAAAGGCTTTAGTTTTTAATTATGAAGAAATGAAATTAAAAAATAGCATGGACAAAGGTGGACAATGGGTAATTATTATCAAATTGGTGATATGCTTTTAAAATGTAATATTATAAAATGCTTAGGATTGGGGATTTTTTTCTCTTCGTAGTGCTTTTTTAGTTTTATGTTGTTCTATTTCTGTGTAATTAATCTCATGGATTCAAGTCATGGTATACTGCAGGTTTCAACTCCACATTGCGGCTTGGAAATATCACACACCATGAATACATTCAGGTTGAAAAATATACGTAGCAATTGGATGCTTTTTGCATTCACTTTAGTGTAATTCTTCTTTCTCTTGTTCTAACTGTTATCTTCTGTAGGTTGGAAAAGGAAGGGATGTGGGGTTAAACCAGATTGCACTCTTTGAGGGAAAAGTGGCAGGTGGTAATGGAGAGCAAGTGCTTAGCAGGGATATTTACAGGCTTGGACAACTTTTTGATTTCTTCAGAATGCTTTCTTTCTTCTTCACAACTGTTGGTTATTATGTCTGCACCATGGTATAGTTCTTAGGCTCCGAAATTTTTGGTTGAAATGAGTAACATTGACTTGTCTTGATTGTCTAATAAATTTTATTCTTTGTTCTCTTTCAGATGACTGTTCTTACCGTATATGTATTCTTATATGGAAAAGCATACCTGGTAATTCAATAAAACTTGTTCAGTTATCTTTCTGTCTTGCACCACCTTTTGGACTCCTTCTTGTATTGTATTACCTTAGTGTAGAAGGATATAAATAATATCCTGCTGGTTATTTGATATTTATCTTTCTATCAAATTTTCTTTTCTACACTAATAAATTCTTAGCTTGCTTTTACATAAATAGTTTGATTCTATTATTTTTATGCAAATTTCCTGACATGATGCTAGGTTACCATTTAGTTTGACTTCTTCCTATATTCTGTAATACTAAAATCACTTTTGCACTGACTTGTAGCATTTTAGTTGCGGATACTGTTACTTTTATCTTTTTTTAATTAAAAAATGGTTGTGCTAAGCTAATGCATTACAATTCTAATAATTAACACTGAAGCACCCTAATTAGCAGCTATCATATGTAGCACCCGGACTCCATCAAAGAAAGGAAAAAAAATAGAGTGGGGGGACTATGCCAAAACCTACTAAGAAAACCTATAGCATATGGAATTACAGAAGGGGTGGTATTTATCTTGCCATGTGCAACAAAGTCCTTATGCGGCAATTGGCAAGTTTTATTATTTAGTCACCTTTTAGCGTTGTGAAATTTAATAGTAGGTAAAGATTTTATTTTCATTTGGTTTGCATGTTATATCCACAATTTTGATGCAAATATTTTGCTGAAATTTTTCCAAACACTACAATTTGGCTATAAATCTCTATTTTTTTGCTTTTCCTTAAAAACTGAATTTCTTGATGACGCTTCCTCTTTCAGGCGTTTTCTGGTCTTGACGAAGCTGTCTCTGATAAGGCAAAATTGGCGGGTAACACAGCACTTGATGCAGCTTTGAACGCTCAATTTTTGGTTCAGATTGGCGTTTTTACTGCAGTACCAATGATAATGGGTTTTATACTTGAATTAGGATTGCTGAAGGTTAGTTTACTTCTGTGATTGTTCCTGATGCATTTTAGGAAGTTTTATATTAGCCTTGCTCTGTATCCTTACAGTATCTTACTATTAATACTAGGATTGTATAGGTAGAAACAATCCCGTAACTACAGGGATTTGTCCCAAGAATAAGTTTTCCCTCTTTCCTAAAATTTTCAGCAAGTTCATTTATATATAAATCTGATGTATCTCGTTAAATAATCTATCACAAATTATTCCTAAACTAAAGATGGTATCAGAACTCTTGATCTTTAGGAGCCTCTAACCGTGCAACCCAACCCTATGCACAACCTTCATTCCTGCATGACAACCTAACGCTAAGGCGCTGCAACTATTGTTGCATGATCCTCATCTTCTCCCTTGTGCCTTGATTGCCGAAATCATGAACCCTACTCTAGAAACTGAGACAAGTTCCAGAATCCTGGAGAATTGCAGAATGTTCATTCTGCTTATTGGTTAAATGGAAATAATGGATCTCAAATGGTCTTAATTCATTAAGAACATTTTGAAAGGAAAAGGTAAGGTTAATCACTTAACTGATAATGGTCCTTATGAAAACTCCATAATCATGGCATGACTATGGAATTCAATGGTTCTAGAGATCAATGGTATTTACATGTTCCTTACATCTGCAAAGGGGGTTTGGAAAGTTGTAAAACTAACCTATTCTAAGGTCAAGGATGTTGCTCAAATCTATGATATAAAGGTGAAAATCGTGGCTGTCAAACAAGGAAACAAATCAAAGGCATTATTTATGCTCTCATAAGCATGATGGTGGGTTGGGTGTGATCAATCTTAGAGAAGAAATCAATATATACATACTTAAGTTGGCTTGAAGTTTTACTTATGTTATTTTGAATTGTTGCCGGGTTCTGAGAGCACGTTTCCTAAATAAGTATAATAAAAGGATTGCTCTCTTTAAATCTTCATATGTTTTGGCGTGGTATTAATGATTAGCATCAGTAGCACAGTTTATGCAACCTTCATGAGGAAAGTTTGGGTCATCTTTTCTTTGAGTGCGTTTTTGCTAAGACTCTTTGGTCCTTAATTAAATTTTGTTTTTCCTTATTTCTCTTGCTCTTCTATTAATATATTCTGTCTTTTCTCTGGAAGAGCTAGCCCTATAATTTGTGACATTGGCCTTAATGTAATAACCTTCGTTATTAAGATTATTTGCAAAGCTAGAAATCATATGATGAGTTTTTGCCTGTCATTCTTGAAATAGAGATCTCTAAAGCTAAAAGCTACAAACGTGTCTGGCTTGAATGTGACTCGTCTTTAATTTGCAATGCTTTCCTATGAGAGTAATAAATGTAGTGATGGTTTTGCTAACATTGGTCTTGTTAATAGATTGGTTTTTCTTTGGTTTGTTTCTTAACCTTCCAGGATTCGTTTTAACTTCTTTAGAAATCAAGTAAGCCTCCGGGAGTTTAGGTTTTATTAGTGTTTGGAGGCTAATTTTTCTTTGCATGAGTTTCGGTTTGATCCTCTCGTGGTCTTTGTATCTTTTTCTTTTCCTTGTTTTTGGAGTTTTCATGTTGTGGCACGTGATTGATGAAACTTTAATGTAACAACTAGGTTCTCAAAGGATCTCAACTAGCATGATCTTATTGAAAAACAAGGAAACAAATCAGTTACAAATATGGCAATCAACTCTAATCCCTATGGATGGAGTTGGATCATTACAGGATATAAAAGCAAAGTGTCCATAAGACTCAATAATTGTTAAGGAGTATATTGAACACGATAGGTCTATGATTTCTTGGTTGGCCCAAATTTTTTAATATAACTAGGTCTAGATTCAAATACTGGGGGAAAGGAGAAAATTGCAACACTTAATGAAGTGGTAGCTATTGTTCGAAGTGAAGAAAGCAAGAGAGAGTTGATGCTGAAGACTCCAAATACTGAGAGTTCAACCTTCGTGGTTGAAAAAGGAATCTTTCATGTCCGTAGATTGTCCACCAATTTAGTTTCTTTACAAAATCTCGTAGAGGATCTCTCATGTAATGATTGAGAATGAATGGCCTTTACCACATTGTGGATCACAATTTTCCTACTGAGAGTGAACTAGGATCATTAGGATCCATATGAGCCAATTTCAAGCCATAGAGGAAAAAAAATGCAAACTACGACCGTACAAAAGAACTGTTTGTCAAGAGATCAAAAAACTCAGAACTACTCAAAACAGAGCCGAATAGGATGACACCACCCATTGGGATGGACTCGGGGTCTTTGCGAGCCCATCTTTGGCAGTGGTTGTGGGTTGGTGTCACCGAATAAGGGCATGTGGGCTACACCCTCTAACTTTGGTAGTGGCACGTATTGTCTTTTGAAGGTTATGTAACTACTGCCATTGTGATTGTCGTTGTGAGGTGCGCCTTTATGTCCCACCATTATCTTCAGGGATGTACTCAGTGCCTGGCGGATGGTGGTAGCTCCAACACCAACTTGAATAATGAGACAAACTAAAGAAATATATTATTAATTACATTCTCAACTCCTCTGTTTTTAAGAATCACATTCTCTTAAAAGAGGAAATAAAATTTGTTGGAACGAATGTGTAGAATCTAGGGATACTTTTCCTAATTACTTTCGAGATATTAGGATAATTTTATCCTACTAATTCCCTATTTACATCAAAACTGATCCAAACCAAATATGGCTGATAATGCCCAGTTATGAACTGGTTGTTTCCAAAACTTCTCTTCAGCGTTGTAATTGAAATGGTTTGCAATAGTCATTTATAATGCCAGTTTTGGTGAAGGGTTCTGGAAGAATTGATTGTTTTGGTATGGTTTTGACAACTATGCTTCTGTTGTTACATTTATCAAATATATTTCAGTTTTATTAATATAACTCGCTCTTCTCATTTCCTTCTTCCCTAATCTTGAACCTATAATTCTACGTGATTGTTAATGTCTTTATAAACGTATGATTCTTGTATATTCTATTCTTATAAGGTCTAAATATGGTCTGTCTTGTGAAATGTCTGCAGGCTGTTTTCAGTTTCATCACAATGCAACTACAGTTGTGTTCTGTCTTCTTCACGTTCTCATTGGGAACTAGAACTCATTATTTTGGACGTACCATTCTCCATGGGGGTGCAAAAGTATGCTTATTTTTATTTGTTTACTCTTTTGGAAAGCTCAATATCTAGTTATTCTGAGCGACTTAGATTTGTGTTGGATTTTTTTACCATAGTATCGGGCTACTGGTAGAGGCTTTGTTGTTCGTCACATAAAGTTTGCTGAAAACTACAGACTATATTCTAGGAGTCACTTTGTCAAAGCGTGAGTAAATTTTTTCTTGATTTATAATTTTTTTTTTTTTTTTTGGTTGAGGTTGAAGGAAACTGCATTGTATTGATTATTAATTATGTGCAATGCAACAGGCTTGAAGTGGCACTGCTTCTTATAGTTTATATCGCATATGGGTATGCAGAGGGAGGTGCTGTTACCTATGTTTTGGTAACTCTTAGCAGTTGGTTCCTTGTCATTTCTTGGCTTTTTGCACCTTACATTTTCAATCCCTCTGGTTTTGAGTGGCAAAAGTAAGTCGCCTGCTATTTAATCACTTCATTGGTTTTAATGCTTCAATTTCTTGATAGTAAACACCTAATTTGGCCCTCCAAAAGAGTATAAATGTTATTTTGATCTTCTGATTATTAATATATTAAAATGTTCCTTCAATTTTAGTTTTGGATGTCAAACCAATGCTTCTGGTGGACCAATTAGATGTCAAAAGTGGCATTTGATGACTAATATAATATAAAAGTATTGACATACGGAAGGTCACTTTTATGTCTTCATTATGAAAGTAGCAAACTATGGCAATTACGTATTTTTTTTAGAGGACCAAACCGGATTTTTTTGATTTTTTAGTTGATTGCAGCTAGATTTTTAAATGGGTCCTTTCTTATGTTTTTGGAAGGTGCTGAAATTATACTGTTGTCTGAACAATTGTTCATCATTCTAATCTTGATTAGCTGGTAAACAGGACTGTGGAAGATTTTGATGATTGGACAAGTTGGCTTCTTTACAAAGGAGGCGTAGGGGTAAAAGGAGAAAATAGTTGGGAGTCTTGGTGGGACGAAGAACAGGTTAACGTTACTTTTTCACTTGATTGTAATAAGTTTGGGGTCAAAATGGAGCAATACTTTTTCTCTCTAGCTATATTAAAGGATTTAATTAAATTTTCAACCACATACACGTATATATAATCTCAGTTATTTTTCATGTACAACATGCTACAATAACCTTCACGCAGAGGCCTGATCTATTAATTTAATATGTAATAGTGCTTAATCTTTATGCAGATGCATATCCAAACTTTCAGGGGTCGCATTTTAGAGACAATTTTGAGTGCAAGGTTCTTCTTGTTTCAATATGGTATTGTGTATAAGCTGCATCTTACTGGAAACGATACATCACTTGCGGTAAAAAATTATCTTCATCTCTGGAATTAATATTTGTCATGTATTTAGTCCTTGTAGAAAGCATAATATAAATTTCTTCTTTGATCGAGAACAAGTTATATGTTCTCATATTTGTGAAAAGGCTTATGACTTCTAGTATTTCATTAATAAGAGCTTATATTGTCTGTGTTATTTTTTTTAGGTATATGGATTCTCGTGGGCTGTCTTGGTTGGAATTGTCTTGATATTTAAGGTTTGGACTTTTCTTAATAATATGATCTTTTTCACAATTTCTGTTTTGTGGGCAGCATCTTTATCTTTCTCCTTTATTTTTTTTTAAACACGTCTTATTTTAGTATTCTAATATTTCTTTGCTTTGCAGATCTTTACCTATAGTCCAAAAAAGTCTGCCGATTTTCATCTAGTGTTGAGATTTTCCCAGGGAGTTGCATCTATAGGCCTTGTTGCAGCTGTGTGTCTTGTTGTTGCCTTTACTACACTGTCAATAGCTGACCTTTTTGCAAGCATCCTTGCATTTATCCCTACTGGATGGGGAATATTGTCAGTAAGTTCTGATTTATTTGTATATGAATTTTATTTTGATAATGGATGTCTGTGTTGGAAAACTACCTTAATTGCAGATTATCAGATTTAGTTATTAGTATCTAGAAAAGGCCGGTGTTTTGGTGCCCCTGCATCGTTATTGGATTCTGCATTAAGATTTGTCTCACATGCATCCATATGCTCATATAATACTTTCAAATGAAAAGTGTTGTTGATGTTTCTATCAAAAAGAACCAATAACGGTGTTCCATAAAAATCCCATATTGAACCTTTATAATAAAGTGTGATGGATGGTATTATTGCAAGGGTTTTCCATAAAAATTCTCACCAGGAATACATTATTATATGATGTGGTCTTACTGTCTCAACAATTCGCCTAAGTAGTACTGTAAAACTCATCGATCACTCTTATTGGTGCTTGAGATTGTCAGTCATTCTAAAATTCCTTTTTTTTTTTTTTGGTGAATCAAGCTACGTTGTCACACTTCTAGGAAGAGTCAACGGACCCAAATGACTAATATTTTTTATTTTTGCATCATTTCTTGCATTCGAAGCAAATTACAGCTTCTAACATTTGTAAAATTTTCTACACTTTTCAGTTGGCAATTACATGGAAGAAGATAGTTTGGAGTCTGGGCTTGTGGGATTCTGTCCGTGAGTTCGCTAGAATGTATGATGCTGGAATGGGTATGATCATCTTTGCACCAATAGCATTTTTATCATGGTTTCCTTTCATTTCCACTTTCCAATCTCGCCTTCTGTTCAATCAAGCCTTCAGCCGTGGTCTTGAAATCTCTCTCATCCTTGCTGGTAACAAAGCCAATGTTGAGGCTTAGAACTTTTCATCTTACATTGTATCAGTGCGGGGTTTGTAAATTATAGATGTATATTATTTTGTAGTTCAGTTGTTGTACATTTAGTCTAAAAAAAATGGAAAAATGTTTTTTAATGGATTTGTTAGTTTTGTCTTCTTCATCAGGTCATTTTCTACTATTCATCTTGTCCGGTTGGCTTAGATGCACACCAACGCATCAATTGTATCATTCTGTCGTGTAGTTTTAGTTACACTATGGTCTTACACAGAGCTTGCAAAACTCAACAGATAAACTAAGGATTTTGGGCCTAAATTAAAAAATATTTTATTTTAAAATTATATTTAAAAATAATTTTTAATTAAAATTTTAAAATATGTTAACTAAATCTTATGTTTATATTGATACTATAAATATTCTTTAATAAATAATATTTTTGAAATTTGTTACAAATAGATTAATAATATTTTTATTTTTAAATAAAATATTGAATAGTTAAGAAATTTAAAGGTTAAAATTTTTCATGTATATTTATTTTTATACGTTTTCATCGAATTTTTTCATTTATTTCTTTTTTTTATCTAATTATTTAACTTATTTTTCGTTTTGGTTCTTATGTGTTATTGCTTTTTAAGTTGAATGCTTGATTGTTTGATTGTTATTAATTTATTTAATTTTGAAGTTGTTTTATTATTTTATATGATGTATTTATCTACATTTCTTTATTTTGAAGCTCGTAAAATGAAAAATTGGGATTTGTATTGATTTTTTTTTCTAATACGTAAAGTAAAAATTAAAATCAAATTTAAGGAGAATATTGATAGCAAATTGAGACTTATTAATAGAAAAATGTTTTATTAGAGTAACTATTATAATCTAAATACTTTCATGTATTTAAAATTACATTCAAAACTTGTCTTATAAAAAAAACATGAAATAAGAATTGGTTCATTTATTTTAGAAATCTAGATAGAATATTTTGCATTTTGTTATAAATTATTTAATGTTGTTTGTATAAGTAAGCTAACCAATCCTTTAAAAGAGCTTTTTATAATTTAAATTAATAAAATATTATTTAAGATCAACAAGTTAACAATAAAAATTAAATGAATTAATTATATTGTCTGTTAAAAAATATATATTATTAATTATAATAATTAATAA
>Ga0123340_1000179_pt1 | contig 33214 bp, 15 predicted proteins | sample SirMexnodulemix_FD_89961 | JGI IMG/M metagenome (GOLD analysis project Ga0123340, IMG submission 89961) | Root nodule microbial communities of legume samples collected from Mexico - Siratro Mexico nodule mix | ecosystem: Host-associated > Plants > Roots > Nodule | place: Mexico: Nepantla...
AATTTGTTCATTTATAATTTTAATTACTTTTTATTTATCAAAATTTTACCTGATTCAATATTTATATTTACTTATTTAGTATTTATGAGTTGTCCTTATACTAAAATACAAAGTAAAATCAAATCAAACATTATTTTATACTTGGGAGGGGTTAAAATATTCAATTTTATGTTTAGTCAAAAGAAGTGATTAATAACCACTTGTTTTGAATTATGACTTTTGAAAATTGTAACTGAGTTACTATTACATACAAATAGTAATAAATTGAAAATTGCAATTCTCCATATGTATGAAAGCATAGTAAGTAAATAAATAAATTAAAATTTCTAACTCATTAACTCAAATTATTAAGGTTAAATAAATAAATTTAATCAAGCATTTTCATATACAATAATGAATTCATTTATAAATAATTCAAGTCGATTTTATTCTATTTATTTTTTTGAGTAATAATAAATATATAAATAAAAAATAGCATATTAAACATGTTCCAATCCATGTACAAATCCAAAACTACATAAAAAAATTCAAAGAGAAATAATATTAATAACATTAGTATATGATTTTATCCTATTTGTAATGTACATTAGTATGTTTTAATACATCGATAACGTCATAAGACACGTCATTAATGATACAAGATACATTTTAACAACTTTGCTATTTAAAATAATCACATCAATGATTAAATTTTATATTAGTATGTTATATTTTTATGCCCTCTTATTTTTTACAACAAAATCCGAGTTATGTGATTATTTTAAAAGATACTCATTATTTTCTCTGATCAATACTCGAATTTATTAATTAAAATTGTATGAATCATGTATCAGACTTAGACACCGTTTTCTAAAATAAACCTTAATACAATGCAATGAATTTTGAAAGTATTTTTCTGTATATATTACTTAACTTTCCCAATAATATGAAACTTAAACTTAAATTTCTAATAAAAATTAATAAAATAACATTCTCAATATATTCTTATGATAAATAAATCTTATAAGATGACTTTGTATATAAAATTTTATACAATTTAGAGAAACATAAACATATTAGCAGATTATTTATTCACTTATACTTAATTTAAAAACCATATCACCCGTTAAAATTAACAAAGTATATTAAACATGGTATACTTGATGGAAACGTTAAAAATTATAATGGTGAAAAGTTATTGAGTACATCATTATACTACTAGTTTTGACAATGAGTTTACTTTATCTGCCCTATTCCAGATTATCAATAAAACATACCAAATATTTGGATTTTATATTTCGCTAATACTATAACTTCTAATAGTACTTTAATTATGTTACAGCTACGTAACATAATTGAGTTTACAATGCTAGATTTTTTTGAATTTTGTTAGACTTTTTTCATTAATTTTCTATAAAAAAATAAGCTTTTCAAAGTAATATTTTTGTTTTGCATAAAATCTTTCTTCTCATAATTGCTATTAAAATTTAATCGCAAAAAGTCATGATGTGATGTGGTTTTAGAAGTATGTGCAGACTAGTTGTGAGAATAAAACAAATAGGAAGAAAGGTTGCGTTGACAAATTGACATAGAAGTTCTTGATGCAATGCATATTATAACGGTTGCAGTGCAATGTGGGGGATGAAGAAGAAATTTTGTGAGCTTAATTAGCTGGTGCCCTCTTGTAGTTTTGTGGTCACCAATTAGGAATTAGGGTTAGGATAGGTTAATGTAACCATGACAATTAATTAATGCATTAACACTATGCGCATGGAACCCTTAAGATCCTCACGGTTACCTTCAGACTAAATTTACCTAATTAATTACCATTACATTCAGACTAAATGATTAATTAAGTTTTTAGTTAGTGTTTTTGGTGGAAAATTGCGAAATCACTTTTTAGAGTGGATCCAAACGCCACCTTATACATATCCTAACGTGATTGTCATTAATTGGATGTAGGTAGATAGGCAGCAATTAATCGCCCCAGTCGCTAGAAAAATTGTCATTTTCATGTTAGGTTTAGATTTCCTTTCCATAAATAAAATCTTCACAAATTAAGTGTTTAATTTATATTAACCTATCCTAAATCCTCCACAATTATACATAGTATCGTGTTTCATCTAAGAACAGAATATATTTTAAAACCGAATATTAATGCTAACTGTCATTTAATTTTATATTTTAAATCCAATTGTGGTCACCTTTAATATTATCTCGTTAACAACCAGTGGAATGTTTCAAACGAAAACCTCAATCTAAATTTGACTCGAATGCAATTAGAACTTCAAAACTAAGTCTAATGTGAAATGTATTTCTTGATTTATTTGAAGTATGCATGAAACTTGCTGTATTATCATAATTATCTAGTTGTAATTTGATAATGGTCCTATTTACTAACTTTATTTTAGTCGTAAGTTATGATTATATTTAATCATTTTTCACTTTTTCTCATTTTGAAGTCATTTTTTAAGAATTTATAATTTATTGTATCAATACTTTAGATACATCATTCGACTTTAATTTATGCTATCTTGCAAAAATTTCACACACTGCTTAATAAATTTAATATAAGTAAAGCATTCAATTAAAATCACATTTATATGATATACTTGTTAAAAAAAACAAAAATAAATCACGAATAACACTCATGTTTTGTGAGAAAAATCCAACATACAACGTTGGTCCATCTGCTAACGAAATTACTAGGAAAGAATTAACGTATCTACATTATTAAAATTCTTTTAACTGTCAACATCTATATTTTTTAACGACGAAAATAGTAACTTCATTTATATAACTTTTTAACAACATCAGTTGAAATCACATGTCAATCATATAGGTAAATATATACACACATATTTTAACATTTATATAACTTGAAAAAATGAACATGACTCAAGAGAGTGACTAACTTAAAATAAATAAATGTAACTAGATTTTTTAAACGAGCAATCACATGAATGACCCTTCACTTAATTAATATTAGTTAAATATATAAATAAATAAATAAATAAAGTGTAATGATTGCATAGTGAAGTAAAATAGTTGATATTAAGATTAGTTGAATAATAATAATATTGAGAAAATAGAAGATATGTATTAATGGAGAAGTGTGGGGATAGAATAGGGTAGAGTGAATTAATTTGAGTCAAAGGAAGAATTAAATTATGGTATGCTGAGATTGAAAAAGCATGTGGTGTACTTATAAATTGATTGGATGGAGGAAAATCATGGATCCAGATGCACAAACCAAATTGGAAGGGAGGTGAGTGGGGCAGTGTGCAGAATCAAAACTTCTGCTTCACATCACACACTCTCTTCACTGCTCCTACTGCTAATGTTTATAGTATGCCCTTATTTATATATATTTTTCCTATCAGTCAAGGGAAACCCGTGACCACTCTCTTCCCTTCCACTCTTGACAACAACAACTCACTTTATTATCATTACTACTATTTTATCTTCTTCTCTCTTCCCAAAATCTTTTTCAAATCTTCCTTACTTTTATCTCTTCTCAACAAACAAAACAAAAAATATCAACATGTAACAAATTTCTTGTTCTTATATAATCATAGTTAAGAAACCCCTATGTGATGAGTTTCAACTTTCAATATGGAACACACAAAACAATCCGCAGATACTTTTTGCATTTATTAGGATGACAATTGCATGTTGATATCATTTAGTCCCATCAACTTTATCATAACCGACCTCTCTTTCCACAAAAGCCAGCTGAAGCAAAAACAATTTGGCAAAACAATGTCACTACAATGCTAGAACATAGGGGAAAAAAGGGTGAGAAAAAAACAAGAAATAGTTAGTACATAGAGATGTTATTTGGCTCGAAGGAAACGAGTGAAAAAATAATTAAGAAGTGTGAATGTGAGAGTAAATAATGAGAAAAAGTGTAAAAGTTTAGCCGAAATAGTATGTGTAGCATAGAAAATTGATGGCATGTAAAAGCCAAAGCGTGTCGTATTATGATGCGAGGACTCATCACCTAACAACCACAAGTTTGAGTTGAGACTGTTCACTCTCTGATATTTTCAATAACACTGATAAATGTTACACTAATATTGATTTTGAATAAAAATATTTAGTGGTATTAAAACTTCTTTAACCTAGTTGTAATCCTTAAAATAGTATGCTATGTCTGAAAATATGTTTTAATATAAATGTGTTTGAGAAAACATAGAATTGAGAAAAGTATCTGAAAAAAAGTTGGTGAGTATTGGAGGGCGAAGGAAGGGAAAAGAAGTCATAAATGGTCTGAGGAGGTGACCGACCAAATATAGTTCAACTCTGTCTTTTTGTGTGAGTCGTCGTCTTCTTCAAAAACCCTAAAAACAACAAAAAAAAAAAAACAAAAGAATTTTCCCAACAAAATCACAAACCGCCCTCTATCATTTCTACGTCTCAATTGTGGTTACACAGTGAGATGAGGTTGTGGATATTTGAAGCAGAAGGCATTGCAAAAAAATCTGGTGAGCTATTTTGGTGGATTGTCATATGTCAGAGTTAGGTGATGTGTTTAAACAAGAAAGATATGACGCAGTTTCTAGCCAAAATCAACCACTATTTTATTAAATAATTACCAATAATTCAGGCCAAAAGATAATATATTGACTTTATCTATTTCTCTATCAATACATAACTTCAAAATTTAACTTTGCTACAAATTTCTGGAAGCAGCTTACAAAGATCATTTTCAATATGGACCGACCAGATATTGATTAGATCGATCACCTTCTTCAAAGATTCAAACTAACTTAAATAACTGTTTCATTCCTGTGGAATCAAAATTGTAAAACGTGATTCCTTTTAAATTCTCCTTTTTATTACGTACTTCCTCAATATATGTTTTCCAAATAATTTTCTAACTTTGTCAGTTCTTGTACTCATTTAAGTTGCTCCTTAAACACAATACACTTAGTCATATATACATATAAAATTATAATAGTAAAAGAGATTTCAATTGACAGCCAGATAACATCCAAACGTTTTTTAAATTCATTTGATTTTGGAAGTTAGAAAAGGAAGAGTAGGTAGCCCCCAATACACATTCGGAAATGAAATGTGAAAAGCACAAAGGATTAGTGGGATATTTTTCCTCGACCCTATATACGCGTTATGAGTGTGAGCAATGATTAAGCAGTCAATTAAGGAAATTTGTTTCATGACACACACAATATATATATAAACGAGAGGATTCATGTGAGATCTTCACAGTTAAAAGTGAAGTTTTTAAAATGTTTCTTTATATGAGACAAAATTAGACTTTAAATAAAACATAAAACATAGTTTATTTTAATTACTGTTTAAAAAACAAAATTAAAGATTTGTGTAAAAAATAATCACTACCAAGTATTATTAAACAGAAAGCTAAACATCATTTTTCATTTCTGTATTTTAATAAAGAAAACCAGAAAAGAATACTATTTATAACAGGTTGTCTTTTGGAGTTTTTGACTTTTGGTTATTTTTTGTTCATATATATATATATATATATCAGAAACTTTTGTTTAGTGAGAATTTTAGTGGTCTCTATACTTTGAAATGATTAATCTCTTAGACACTTCACATAAATAAAGATAAACCTAAAAACTAACATTCTTTGTTGATTTACATGTAACAACCTAAAACATATGCATATAAAATGATGCATTCCTAAGTTTTTCATTAACAATTGACTTATGATTTTATTTTATATGCAAATTGGATGATAAAAAGATATTCTAAATATAAGAAAAATACAACACGTCAGTAAATATTAAAGATGATGTTTTGAAAAAAATGTTAACAGCATTTGTCATAGCTAGCCAGTGAGTAAAAAGCATGCAAAGGTGAATGTTATGAGTTTATGGTAAAGCAAAAAGAACTGGTGGTTATATTGGAAACAACAATTGCATGAAGTGATTCGAGACTGCAGATGAAAAAGAGTGAGCCTTTGATTTGAGTGTGAAATAGACCTTCTTATCTGCTAAAATATCCTGTGAAAGAATGAGAAAAGAAGAAGCTAGGTGGTATATGAGGGTGATGCATTTGAGTGTTAATAATGACACAAATATTCCCTTTTGTATTTTGGAAAAGAGTAGCAACAACATTGGATTTAGATTAGAAGAAAATTGGACCATGCATGCATATTGAAGGGACCCATGTGGGTAATTGTGGGTGCTTTGCTCATTAAATGATCACACTACACAAACAAACCCTCAAGAAGTTCATGGTTTGGACCATTTTGGCGGTCGTCCATGCATCCACATGTGACTCATGAATGGAATCAACCAACACTCTACATAGACACACACATTCCCATCACCATCACTTTTGTAGTATAGTATGTCAATGGAGTTGAGACTCTACCGTCACATAGTGACAAAAAATTACATAAGACACTCTTGTGCTTTTCTCATACACACCTTTGCAAATTTATTTGATAGTTCATTACCTAAATAATTCTAAACTTATTATAGCTTTTGCATAATTTATATGAGAGTTAATTACCTAAATAATTATAAATGTACTATAATTTGTTTCCCATCAACTATGGTATGTTGTAATTGCGTAGGTATGTAGTATAGATGAGTATGAGCAATGTGACATATACATATTGGCTAGGCGAGAAAAAAAAAATTAATTATAAGATAATTTTTTGCGATCACCCACTATAAAGGAATAATTTGCATTATATATGTGTTTGAGTTTAACCGTTCCACTAATATCTTCCAAGAACAACATTCAAATCCATGTGTTATTGGTCTAATTTAAGTTAAGTCTGCTACCACACTTTTCCTATATCATATTCTTATATTTTATTTATTACTTTTGTGTTTTTTTTTCTTGTTCTGCTCATATTTGTTCCAGACTCTTTGTCTCATTTGCTATGGTTTTATAAGTTTCATGTTAACATGTAAAACAATTTTAGATCAAATTTTAAATGACATAAGTAAAGTGAGAAATCATTTGTAAGAGTAAAGAGGACCACAGTTTAGGAGCCAATAAATTGAAGTGCTTTAATATATTCTTTCTAGGTAAATGGAAGTGAAGGTTATAAAAAGAAAGAGAAGGGTATATGGAGGATATTCTAATCACTACAAGAAAAAAATTATTTAGAAACCAATATTTAGCTATAAAATGAAATAGTTGCTAATTGTGACCAAAATAGTCACAAAATTAAATTTAGAATCTAATTAAGTTAGAGACTAATTTAGAATCTAATGGTATAGGTCACTAAAACCTTGGTAGCTAGTGTTAGATACCAATTATTTGACTTAATTAGTCACTAAATTCAATCATTACTTCTATTTTGTAGTTATTTAGCAACCAAAATCTAATTTGGTGACTATTTTGGTCACAATTAGTAACCATTTTATTTGATAGCTAAAAATTGATTTCTAAATAACCTTTTTCTTGTAGTGAATATTGAAATATGTATCATGAAGGAGTTTAAATAATTATAAAGTTTAAATGAATTGAGATGATTGAGAGATTTTAGGAGTGTACGTAGAAATGAAGAAAAGGAAAACTGGTTTATGGTAATATTTCTTAGAAAAGTAGAACAGGAACAAAAATTCTATTTTAAGATGACATATAGTTACGAGAAACTTTGTTAAGGGACAAATATCCTAGAATGTACTCTAACTCAAACTATAAGGGGTAAAAGTAACTGAGGTAGGAGATGATTCATTAGGAGTAAAATATGACTTGAAGAAAAAAAATTTGAATGGATGCTCAATGCAAAAGGGACAAGGAGGATGGTTGGGTTTGAAAATGAGAGGAAAATTTAGAGTCCAGGGCAAGGTCTGCATATAAGAGGTTAAGAAATGAAATTAGAGGGGAGGATGAGGTGATAGACAATAAATCTTGGAAATTCAAAGCTTTGCCCACAACTTAGCTATGTGCATGGAGAGTCTTACATAATAAACTAGAAACATGTGACAATTTATCCAACAGAGGAATATAATGAAGTGATAGAATGTGTATAATGTGTGAGATACATGATAAAACTATAAATCACTTATTCTTTATGTGTACGAAAACAAGCAAGATATGGAAGATGTACAATGTGTGGATAGGAATACAATTAGTGCATCGTAATAGAGCCAATGATCATTTTCTAGGTTTTGAACTAGCGCGTCTAAGTATAAAGAATAATTATGTTTGAAGCATTCTGATGCAGTTGAAGTTTTCACCTTAGTTCAAATTAAATACATGGACATGGATAACAAGTAGGTAAAAACACTATGTTTTTAAATTCTGACTGGTGTTTAAATCCAATAATTTATCTAAAATTTGATATGAGAAGAAGTCTAACAATAGAGGGACAAATTTTTAATAGTTCTACTAGATAGTAAAATAATACCTGCATGGAAATCCAACAAGACATCCACTTGGCAGAAAAATTATGAGTATGAAAGATAAGACTAAAATAAGGTCTAAAATATGTAATTGTGTTGTTATAAACATTGTTTTATCTACAGTTTTAATGATTGTGAACTATATTGATAAAATGTTGCACGAAATTATGCTACGTTATAATTTGTAAGTTCTCATGAAATAAAAGCTTTGTAGCAAAATAAAGATTTTTTTAAGCAAATCAGACAAACTCAAACATCATCATATATAAAATCTAAACGTGAAATGAATTAGAAATATGACTTCTAAACACTACAAACAAAGCTATATAATAACGATTAGTTTGATGACACGATAAATCACAAAATCAATTGTGATTTATCATCTAATTTTATTATACTAAATGATTCTCAATATGTTATAACAAAAGAGTTTTATATAACAAGTTTTTAAGTGGGTACTCATGCAAATTGTTGACCAATTTAGACCTCTCAAATGTGTAATTAGTAGATAGTATAATTTCAAATAATTTTTTTTTATAAAGATTCAAACATCTCTCAAATATTTTATTTTTATTTATTTTTATTTTTTACTGATAAAAAACTGAATTTTATATTAATGAATATAAAAATATTAGTGGAGTATATTATCTTGTAATCTATTTTCTCCTTGGGATAAAAGTTTGGGCAATGAATCATGATTAGTGCTTTAAGAAGTAATTGTCGGAGTGTTTGAGAAATGGTAATGGCAGTAAAATATGTGATAGAAGTTATAGGAATTGGGACAGTGGTTCCTACTAGTTTGTGACGTGTGAGGGTGCATATAGCCCCCACGGCTACAAGTTCCATTGGTCAAGTCAGGGTCAGACAGACCTCACAGGTGGATTCAGTGCACATACTAACACACTCAGAGACCTGTCAGAAACAAAACAACAAACACACCAATTTTGTCATGTTTGTATTAGTTGAGCAGGTTCCTCAGTTTTGGGCCTAGAAATTAGCCAAGTATTAATTGCAACAAATAAAAGAAAAAAGGGGAAAATGGAGCTGCATTTTATATTGAAACGCGTATTTGAAAGAACTGAATGAGATTGCAGGGAGAAATTCGTAGTTGAATGTAATAAATGGAGAAAATCAGAAGAAGGGGAATTGCATGAAACACAGAAAAGTATTGGCGGGTGGGTCCAGAATTAAACGGTTGGATCCATTCCATTAAATGGGTCATTGGATCCAAATGAAAGCAGTGACTGGTCAATCATTTGACCATCTGACTCTAATCCTGACCCATTTTTGACCCTCTGACTCTGCATTTACTCTTCTTTAGATTTAAAAAGACTTTGGAACTAACCTGTTGTTGGTTGGTCCGGTTGAACCCGAAAAGAAAAAAAGTACCGTCAATTGTTTCTCTCAGTGTCTCTTCTTCCCTTCTTCTGTAGGACCATACTTCATATGCAGGCAAGCATCCCGTGATTACATGCAAACTTGGATACTACTAATCAATGCTTTCTGTTATCTTCTACTCCTCTCTATCTTATTTAATCCTTCTTTTTTTTCCCCACATCACCCAAAACAACAACATGCTGTCCTCACTCCAATACAAAACTTTTCTTCTCAAGTCCCTCATCCCTTCTTTCTATCATCTAAACCAAACTTTGTCATAGAGAATCCTAAACCATAAATAGATAAAATGCTGTTTTCTTAACATATCCACAGATCATAATGTCGACTTATGAATGACGGTGTATCAGCTTTACAGTTAATAGGCAAGAGAAAACTACCAATACACTAACAGCTTAACATTTATAGTAATTAACTTAGAACCTCAATGCATAAAGAATTCTGGTAATATAATATATAAAGAATTTGGATTAACATTTTGAAATTCATAATTTTGGAACGAAAGGAAACATGCAGTGTAATGCAAAAAAAATGATAGGGATAGAGTGGTGGGGTATGAGTCAGAAGACCAGTGCATTGATGTCGCACTCATTCCTTGGCGTTGGAAGTTACAGGTGTAGTACAATGGCTGCCATCGTCTCTGACTACCTCTGTCTCTATCTACCACGAGGTAAGATTCATCAATCACATTTCCCTCTTTCCAGTTTAAACAATATTTGAATAACAGCACATATAAACAAATATGGAAAAACAATTACATGTTGAGAGTCACATGGTGAATCTAACCTCCAATAAACCATAATATTAGCATCTATGTTCACACAGATTGCATAATGTATGCATATAGGAATAAATTTACATGTAAATAGCAAGTTTAATCGATTAATGTACAGATTTACATAAGCAATGGCATTACACCAACAGTAAGGAAAAATACTACGTAATGAAATGAAGTGGAACTTCTTTGTTTATTGCAATTAAACAAAATTCACAATGAATACAGGTTAAACTAATACATATTACACTTGTAAACACAGAAACAATAAAAGATAATGTTTTCAGTCGCTTGTACAAGCGAAAGTAAATCGGAAATTTTGTAAAATAAAATAACAAATGGTCAGTGATCGGCCTCCAAGTGGGCTACTTGTGGAGTTTGTAAGGACTTCAAGCAGGATCTTCACATTTGATCAATCTTGCTATGGTCTTTCCAAAGTTTGTTCTACAAAACAGATTACCCAGAAACAGTCAATTTGATCAAATCTTCATGCTCACGGAGCTATCATAACAGATTATGATGATAACAAAGAAGCATTCTTCCTACACCTCCGTAACTTCTTCCTGCATCTCATATTTTTAAAATATCAAAGATATTCTTTCTGAATTATATAATCTAAAATATATTTTTTGTATTTAAGATTATATAGTTTAGAATTATTTTTTTTATTTTTTTTAGTATTCTGAATTCTATAATTTAAAATATAATTTTTTATTTCAGATTGTATAATGTGAAACATAATTTTCAATTACAGATTGTACAATCTAAAAAAAAAAGTTAGAAAAAATAATATTTATTTATTTTTTTCATTAAGGATACAATGGTCATTTTGATAAGTTTATGGAGGTGCAGGAAGAATTCGTCTCTATGAATCCACAGTCTGGGCTTCATTTGTAAGTTGTATTGTTCATACAACAACTCATGCAACAGTCTTTTTTTTTTTTCACCGGTAAAAAAATTGATTAAAAGTTCGATAATTCATGGTCGAGCCAAAATCAGTAGAATAAAATAAAATCATAATAATTAAATAGCATTAGAAAACATAATATCTTAATTTTAAGATCCTAACATAAATAAAAATAAAATATTTCTAAGCATAATCAATAACAAGTTTCTATATAGAAAAAAAGAAATGACAAACAATATAGATTTTGTTTTAAGAAAAAAGCATTAAAATAGTACTCTACTTAGGTATTTATTTATTAATCTTATTTGAACCAAAATTTCCAGTTTTTCGATCCTTATATGGATTTTTCTTCAGGCTGATTTATGATTTATTGAACCAGTTACCTAATTAGATTGCCAGTTATTGGATCCAAGCAGCCCGTCCTATTTCAAAAACTGCCATTTCTTTCTATCTCCTCATTTATTTTATGGTTTGTGCTCCTTTTCTTGACTTTTAGAGGCATCAAGTCTTGCCTTATCTTTTTTTGTTGACGTTTTATCTTTATATTTTGTTCCTTTTAAATATTTTGGATTCTGGTTTTGTTTTGGGCTATATAATCTTGCATAGTCTTTTACTTTCTCCACCCCCATAATACTGTGCACCCCAAAAATTTTAAATTAACCATTCTACTCTTCATGCTATATTTCAACCGTAACTTCCGAATAATCTGTTTTTGAAATCTTCTAATGCAAGCTTTCCAGAACAATATTTCTAGAATAAGGTTTCCATAAATGATTTCCAGAACAAGATTTTTGGATCATAAGATTTTTTTTGAAATAAATTTTCTGAAACAAGTTTTCTGGAATAGATAAAATGTTTTTAAGAACAAACTTTCCAGAACAGGTTTTCTATAATTCTGCATAAACATTCATCTTTCCTTCCTAGATAAAGAATCCGAAAACATTATAGATTTAGCAACCCAAAACTTTTCAAGATTAGACCATTCAAAAGGAAAAAAAAAAAAAAAAACTACATTTTTTCATGTAATATCCACCAAACCCAACATTTTGATCCATGTCTCGCCCTCTTCGTTCCCACCGTGTCCATGGTGGAGGCTCAAGGCTTCCAAAGGCCCCCGGGGACACCCCAGCTAATTTCATCATTGTCGTTGCAAGACTCAATAGCAACTATACAGTGGTGGCGTAGGTGCGGCGGAGAAGAAGAAAAGTGACAGTAATAGATGTAGCAAGGGCAACAACGCAGTGCACCAAGGAAGGGTATTTTAGTCTTTTCGTTGTTAACATGGAGGTCCGGGTAGTAATCTTGGGGGTACAAGAAGCAAAAGCCTCTTTCATATTTATCTTCAAATTTATGGACTTGATTTGAATGGCCTAGATGTCTATCTAGAAAAGGTCTTGAATGTGACGAATTCTTCCTCACCCCCCGTACCTTCTTTCTTACCTTCTTCCTATATCTCCATATTTACTATTAAAAGACAACTATACCCTTAATTAAAAAATACAAAGACAAAAATATTTTTCACCCCCTTCATCCTTATATATTTTTGTTGATTAGAATAGTTGATTTGGTGTTTGAGGACTGTCAATAGCGAATTAGAAGTTTTTTCAATCTTAGTGTACAATCAGATGAACTTCATCCGGTTCTCATTTTGTTTTGGTAATGACAACCGAAAGACACTTCTATCCGGTTTACGATGATCATGCCATCGGGTTGTCATTTACAAAACAAAATGACAACCGGATGACATGATCATCCGGTTTATATTTTTTTCCAATGTGAAGTGGATGGAGTGTCATCCTGTTATCATTTTTTTTACAACCGGATGGCATGGTTTTTTTTAAATTTTTTTTAAAGTAGCAGTAAGATAGATATAAATATTGTGAGGAAACTATAACCTTGTCCACTGTTAAACTTTTCACCTTCTTCTCCACCTAATTTTTTAAAACTTAATGCAATTAAATTATGACTTTGTTATATTTGTTGTCACCTACCACCACCCAATTATTAATGTAAGTAAAAAAGAAATGAAAAGTGTTGTGTATGTTTACTCCTCATCCCAATTTCCAAATGAAGAGTCACTTATACTGCATTTCAGTAGTCTATTTGTTTTTGCACATTCACTCTTCCCTGGTTTCATTTCAAATTCAATTAAATTAATTTAATTAAAGCAAATGAAGAGCCAAAAGAAGTCTCCTATGCTGCATTTCAGGAAGAGTATCCTCTGTTGCATTCCAACAACTCAAAAAACAAAAAAAATCAAAATGTGAACCGGAGGTCACCCCATCATTCATAAAATGTTAACAAATTTGTAAACCGGATGGTCAGTGAGTGGATCTCATCCAGTTTGCAAATTTGTGAACCGGATGACACCCTCATCCAATTCACAAATTTGTAAACCGGATGAGATCCACCCACTGCCCTCCAATTTGCAAATTTATTTCCTTTGACAACTAGACGGGAGAAGTGTTTGGTTTACAACTTACACACCGGATGACATCTCCAAACATCCAAAAGTGCATCCGGTTAACATTTTTTAATAGAACAAAAATATTTTCGTCATTTTCATGAGGTTAGTTTTGGAATTAAAATTTTGGATGGAGGTGCAGGAAGAGGATATGGAGTGGAGGAAGAACTCGTCCTTGAATTTTGTACTCAATATCTTGTTTATTTTCTCCTTTATTTGTTTCTAACCTACCAATGTGGGATTTGTTCTTTAACAGCTGGCTCCAGTCTATACCCTAAGTATTGAGAACTTGTTCTCTAAGTTTGTACTTCAATTTTTGGATCTCATAGGCTAGAGGTCTTTATTTCATTCATATATTGACTAGACTTCTTGACCCTTCAATGTTTTTTCTTTCATTATTATTTCCAGATATTAGGAACCGAGCTTGGTACACCATATCCAAAATCATATGTTCTTTCCATTTCAATAATCAATTGGATAATGAGGTTGGAATCAATATGCTAAATGACCTTTTTATAATGTCTCGTGAAAAAAAATATAGAAATGCTTACAAGCTAATTAACAAACAATAAAAAGTAACAAAAATACCTGCATTACTCCTAAACGAGTTTTGCTCATCTGCTAAGTAGAATTATTTCCTCCAAACCAAATCATTCAGAAAGAAAAGAATTAGCAATACATATGCTCTAAATTATAGTGATTTTGCATTCTTTCAGGAGCAAAAATCTATCTTAGCAGTCCTTGTGTGGGTATACTGTTGATCATTCACTTTACTGATTACTAAGATAATAAAAGCGTTGTATTGATGTTAGATGTATCAGTAAATACAATATCTCAGTTCTGTTTGATGCTGCTTGTCTTTAGCCATTATGTAAAAAAATATTTCAACCAAAACGTAAAGGTTCCAGGATCACTAATAAATGCATGCCCAAAGAGGAAAAGAAGCATCTAGCACCAGATAAAGTATTAAAACCTTTTAGAGAATTTTCCTGTCAGACACGATATTTTACTTCAACTCATTTTCAGATAGTTGTTTCCTCAGGTCCTTTAGGGCATCCACTACTTCTGCATCGAGATTGTGCTTCAATAATCTACCTTGAAAAGAAGTGGATCTGTACATAATAACATGAATAAGTAAACCAATCAGCAAGATCTGTCATTGTGATAGCATAGTGTGTTCTGAAAACACCAACATAAGCAGCACAATGGACAAAATGGTTCAATTCAATTCAATTGTAATTGGCTTTTTTTTTTTTTTTATTGGTGTTAACCTGGTGGGGATGGTAAGCCATATAATGACAACCTAGTTTATTGCACACACTAACCCATAAAGCATACCGAAAAATAAATTATAAGAGAATAACCAGACCATATTTCATATACAAAATCAATATTTTCTCAAATTATTCCAGTCAGGGCACACCTTTGCTCTTCAAGCATCTTCTCAACCTCCTTTTGCGATGCTTTGATCTACTACCCACACAATTAAGAAATCGGACCAATGAAAATATCATTAAAGGGAATAAAATTCATCTGGCATATTAAAATAAAGATAGGATTTACTTTCATGACTGATGTAAACTATTAAATCTAATATACCATCGGAAAACCAGCGCTTATGTGCCATGTAAAGTAGAGTGCCAGATAAATTAAGAAAGGAATTTTGTGAGAGGATGACATACAGAACAATCCTGCCTCAAATTAATGTTTTACCTCAGTTACCAACGCCTTGCAACTCCAAATAAAGGCTCCCTGAAAGTCAGCAGCAAATAAATTATTTTCACCAATAAAAATAGCACAATGCAGACACTGTTACTAGATATTCAGTTGATAGTATGTATCAACATTTAAAAATCATGATACAGAAATCATGATAAGATCCGAGAATTACTTTCATTTATAGAGAAATTAAATAATTTGCATATTTGGCTAAGGAGAGTGAATACTCATAGCTGGAAAAATATTGTGAAAACAATTGACAAACAAGTTGCATCCATTTCACTCAAGTTTTCAATTTATAGGAAGGAAGCATACAGCTCCATATGCTGCTTGCTGATGGCAATGATCAGAAGTGACCACCCAGACTTTGGGGCAACCATCCTCCTTTAAAGCTGCAACCTAAAATGAGCAAAGAACACTGCTGTATTCATAAAGATGAGGCAATTCTCTACTAAAGATTCACTTAATGAAAGCAAGATTGAAACACTGTAAATCGAGATGACCTTAGTTATAAATCACACGCTTGACATTCATTGCAATTGAAGGCCCATGTGCTATAGAAGTGGCATTGGAAACAGGATCCAGAGGGCGATGTAAGAGCTTATGTGGGTTTATAGAGATGGCTTGTGACCTTCTTATAAGATCTTAAATTCTCATTTTACAAAAGTTTTATGGAAGAAGGCCAATTCCCAATAAATACTTATAGGAAAAAAAACAAGAAATTAATATGAATTGAACTTCTGTCTGGTAAGTTAAAATCAACTCATAAACTTCAGCTTTTATAAAAGTTTCCTCATCAGACTAGATGGTTCAAGTTTCTTATAGGATACAAGTGCTTATGTAGAAGCTTATTCGAATTAATCCAAAGTATTTAAGTGGTTTACTCAAACACATTAGTAGTGTGTCAAAAGAATAATAAACTTCAGTTTCCAAAGAGAAGGGAGCTCTCCAAAATCGCATTTAGGAGCTACAATAAAGCAACCTGTACTAGTATCTAACCTCTTTTTCAATCCATGTATCAGCGCATGTTTCCCCTGAGAAAACAATATCAAGACTGCAAAATGACCAAAATACAAAATCAGAACATGAAGGAATTTTAAAATGTAAACTGACACGTTTAAAGAAATGGTCCTTCACAACATCTATGTTGTATTGTATGATGAAAATAAACAAAGAAAAGAGTACCCAGCGAAATCTTCCTTGTGGGTAGGGAGTCCAGACATCATTGCATCAAACACAACAACCACTTTGACCTCTGCACAAACGAAAAGATATATGAAAATGTGACGAGTGACAGGTAAAGAAGAGGTAGAGAGAGGGACCTCTAAGCATGCTGAAGGTGACAAGCTCGTCAATTAGCTTTTGGCGAGCAATGTCAAGTCTTCCTCTCATGAAATGTTTCTTCAGTTTCATCCAATAGCCGCACACATTATAGCCATCCACAAGCAACACAGGGGCAGCATTGTCTATACCCACCTGGTTCGTACTGCGGAAGACAAAAGACGTTACATTTAGAGATAATTGAGCGAAAAAAAGATGAAAGAACGATTGAGGAGTTAGTTACTAGTAGAGAGAGGAGGTGGGGTCACGATAGAGGTCGGTGTCCGCAACATCCTCATCCTTCTCCACCTTCTTCTTCCGGTAACTGGTTGAAGGTCGGGGAGTAGCAGAATTTCTGTTTTGGAAGCTCTGTTGAATGAGATAAGAGTAGAAATTAGTGTGCATATGAGGGTGAAGGAGGGTAAAATTGAGTGAAGGTAAGTGACCTTCCATAGCTTTAGGAAGCGGAGGTTTTGCTTGACGTTGGAGGTGATTCTTGGAGGAGTGGATTCGGAACCCTGACTCTCATGTTGTTTCTTGCTTTTGTTGGCAACGATCACGATGCTGTTCCTGCGACAAGATGAAGAAGAAGCGGCACTGTAGTTGCAGTCTCCACCAACTACAAAGGAATTACGCGAGGAAGGAACCGCTTTCAGTTTCATACTATGATTCTGTTCAGTTTCATGTTTTTCAACGTTCCTGCTTCTTTCCTCTCCTCTCACCATTCATCTGTTCCTCCCCTTCTCATCCTAGGCCACCCTATAAATTTTCAAAATTCAACAAATTTTCCAATTTAAATCCAATTGATTATATTAGACTTCAAATTTAAAATATAAATTTAAGATAAATCTATTATAAAAAAGACTTAAAATAATATGAATTTAGATAATTATAATTAAATTTGAATATTTATATGCTAATGGCTACCGGTATTTATTTACCAATAACAAATACATTTACATGAACATATAAAATGACCAGTTCTTTATAATCTTGTTAATTTTCAATTGCTAAGTTAGGTTTAGTTTTGTCCATCAATTTACGCTTTATAGTTTACATGTTTAATATTTTAAAAAAATTGTAACAAATCTAGAATGATTATATGTTGGGTCCTGGATTTGTATGGTTACATTTTAAGCTTCCCCACAGGCCAATCTGGATAAGATTAAGGGCTTTACATTCTGCAGCCTATAAATTTAAACTGCACCCCATAGTATATGTGAAAAGATCAAATGCCCCTCCCATTTATTTATATTAAACCTGCTTTTCTTCTCTCTTACATCTTCTTTTTCCATCTCTGCTATGTTACACCCTTCCGTTTACTTCTTCCATTTGTACGTGTAAGAATCTTTTTCGAAATATATTAGTCATCGCTGTCAACGACTATGTTGTACCACTGCACCCATTATAGAGGTAAGCATTTATGTGATTCTTTTTCCTTGTTAGTTTTATCCTATTTATGATTTTCAAAAGTAGAAATACATTCTGAAATATATTTATTAATTTTAAAAAAATAGCTATTGTTTATTATTACTCTTGATAAGTGAGGAGCAGAAGTGGATGATTATTGCAAGTGGAAGTTAGATGAACACCTATATTTTTATATGAGACATGGAACAAATTCTTGATGATGATGTGTTGCCATCAACTGCTATAGGATTGAATGAGTTAGTAGGATTTGTTAGAAGATATGAACATATTGTAGAAGGTCCTTCAACATGGGACGAAACTTACTAGTACATTGTAGTTAGCATGTGTTGCTTTACGATATAGATGACAAAAACATGATTATAATTCCCATACGGTTTTTCAATATATTTAGATTTTGTATTTTAAATTGAACAATTATATTTACAATAGTTTTGATAATTAATATATAAGATATTTTTAGGATTTATTGCGTTTAGTTTAGATAAATATTATTATTTTGATAAAAACCTTTATATTAAATAAGTTATTTGTATTTAAAATAAAAAATAATAATTTTTAAAATTAATTAATTGCATTCAAAATTAATTCTTAAAAATATTAAACATTAAAAAAAATTCAAATATGATGTATTACTGTATAAATCTTTTATGTGCTGAATTCTATATTCTGGAATACAATTTAAAAAAAAAAATTGCATTTTCAGATTATATGGCATCTACATTTAGACTGCAGAACGTAACTCCTAATAACTGCTTTGGTTTGATTTTTGAAGAGTAGCATGATGGTGGTTTTTGGCCCTATCATCCTAGTTGTAGGGCTGTCCAAACATGTCTAATAATTCCGAGTCCCACCTTTTGGTTCCTGGGGCTTCATTTACATTATTGGTCTGTGCATTTACATTGTAGTAGCCAACAACTTAAGGTTCCAAAGTCATGTTCTAGGTTCCCACTCCACTTATCTTATGTGTGAACTATTATGTCACATAAATAATGTAGTTGTGCAGGCACAATTCAAAGACAGTGATTGTATCACAATTGACCATGGTGCCGCTGTTTCCCTTCTCAAGCCAGAGGTTGGTTTCAGCTCCCCCATTGAGTAGGTCATTGATTTTTTTATGTGAATCAAGCCTAAGATTGTTTTTGAAAAGATAGATGGAAAAACTAAGTAGCATATAAAGAGTTACTTAGAAGCCAATGTTTAGTAAAATTCTTCTCCCAATTAGGCTATAAAATCTAAATCCAAGAGCATGGAGAATTGCTGGACCAAAAAATAAATATCAAAGACTCTGCTACATTTTGGTTTGAAGCATGGAAAGCAAAAGTGGATCTCCTTTTACGTATTATTCTGGTATTGTCTTTAAGTGGATGATCTTGACTTGATGAAAGTCATGATCCCTATACACATCCTGTTGCTAGTTGGAATAGTAATTAAACATCATATTCAAAATTCTTTCCCCCTATCCCCGCCTGTTCTTTTATTTTCTCGATATATGGGCAATGATTGGATTGGAGAAAAGCAGTTCTATGATCTGCTTTGTAATAAATGTTTTTGTAATTTTACTTGGCATTTTAAGGCAGGATCAGTTGTCAATATGCCTCATGTTGGAAACAGGACAACCTGGATTCATAGATCAATACAAAATCACAGTTTATCTAATTAAGCATGATGCAAGTTGGACCTTCTTCATGCTGCCCTATACCATTTTCTATTTTCATTTTACAGTTGGCACATGTTACATAAAATTCTGTTCCTTTTTAAAATTATTCCTGTACTTTTGTTCTACTAAATTGTCCTGGCATGCTACTTCTAACAAGAGCTACATACATACAGGTTACACTCAAATGAATTCATTCAAATAAACATAACCACTCCTTTGTTTATTTATATTTGACAAGGTGGATGTAATAATGAATGCAATGAAATTGTAGAAGGCGTATCTAAATGGATAAACTTCTTGCTTTCATTATACTTTTAGGTGTCTTTTTTAAAACACCAGCATTGTACACATGTACATCACTTATCATAGCGTAACGTTGTTGTCACTTTGTTAAATGTGTGAAAAAGGAGCACTACTCGGTGCCCACTTCGGTCTTTAACTGCTCCACAAACTATAGCATGTGAAATTCAACACAAGTCTGGTCACATATCAGAAGCATATGTGGCTTAGTACATAATATAAAATAGAAGGCTAATACTGCAGATACAGTGTAGGAAAAAAAAGTTTCTGGTGAAATAGAATGGGAAGTTAGTTGTTGCTACTGCAACTAACCTTACGCTTAGGACAATCCCAAATACCGTGCCAAAGACTTCACTGGGACCGCTTCAGCTTGCCTTGCTGTTTCAAATGCAATCCAGCTCTATCAACTATCATCACACGTGACTGGGGCCTCACATTCCAAAGTGGTAGGGATTCTCCTTTGAAGATACACCACAATAAACAACAATCAAATACACTTTTTTTTCCTATGTAAAACCATACCCCATACATATACACCACAGGGTTCAAACCATCAAGTGCCACTGTGTCTTTCTTGCTACAAATTCCCTAGTTAAACTATGCATGGTATTTGAGTCTTGTTCTTCTTATTTGATTTGCTATATGAAATACATATAACTCTCTTTCTTGTATTTTTATTTTCCAATGTTTTGTTCCCCTCACAAAAGCCACCAACACTCCATGTGCATCATATTTTCTATCCTTGTTCTTGCTGCTTTTTTGGAAGAAAAGAATCTATCTTTTATCTAGAGAGAGGGTTATTGCTCTAATCATGTAAGGTTCTTCTGGCACTGCATGTGCAGCAATCACCTCTGCCCACTTCATATTGTTTTGCACTTCTCAACCTCTCTTTAAACCACTCATATCATCACATCACACCACAACAACACAACCCTCTCCCTTTTACACATACACATGTATAAATATATATAATGTATACGCCTTTCAATTTACCAAGTGTTTTATTGTCGTAAAGAATTCAACACCTGTAGGCAAATTGATACCCTCATTCCAGCCACGATGAGCAGGAGCCCTGCACCTTGCAGCCGATCCTGGTGAATACCAAACTAAACTAAGCATTTTTCATTTTTCATTTCGTGTGAGAAATATTTTTCTGAGAAATATTTCGTTTGGTGTTTGACACATGCAGTGACCAGTTTGTTCAATCTTGTTATGACTTATCTGTTCAAGAAATTAAGATTCTCTCTCACCATGATTTTGTTAAAGGTCTATTAGCGAGGACTCCCTAAGAAGGTATGTGCAGTTTGCAAGTGAAAGCTGTATACAAGAGTTATTGGCAGCTTCAGACACCAACAGAGGAAAGGACAACGATGGATGGAAGGTTCTAACTCTTGACAACGGAGTGGAGATATCAAAACGCAGGTCAGGCTCACTCCACACCTTTCGCAGCCGTTGGGTTCTTAGATCTGTCTCTCCCCAACAGTTCATCACAGTGGCCAATGCCATTGATGCTGCAAAGGTGAATGCCAATTTTCTCAGAAAATGACAGGAAATAAATTGATATTTTCTGTGAATGTGAATAAAAGGAAAAAGAGAAAAAAAAAAAAAAATATTTGTTTAAAACATAAAAAAAAAACAAAAAATGAAGAAAAAGGAAAAAAAAAATTAAAAAAAAAAAAAAAAAAAAAAAAAAAAAATGTTATTAAAATAGAAAAAAAAAAAAAAAAAAAAAAAAAAAAAAAAAAAAAGAAGAGTAAACCATAAACAGGAGAGTCAAGAGGATTAGATTCCCATCCAGCATGTTGAAAAGAAAACTTTTGTCTCTACTACTGTCCTTAATCCTATCCTTAGTTTTTTAGTTTGTGGTTGACAATGACAAAAAAATTGCACGATTCCTCGTCTTTTACTTTCTTCTTTATTCCTCCCCTTTTGTACATGTGAATGTAGCTTGTTCCTTGTCATGGGGGGTTCAATTTGATTAAGGAATTATTTTTGGAACAGTTATTTCCTAATTACATTCTGATCTTAGTTTTTTATTATTTTATTAAGCCAGCAATGGGACTCTGATCTGGTGGAAGCCAGGTACATAAAAGATCTTGAAGACAACCTCAGCATAATTCGCCTCAGGTTCGGAGATAACTCGAAGCCTCTCTTCAGAAATAGGGAATTCATTGTCTATGAACGCCGTGAAACCATGGAAGATGGCACCTTGGTTAGTACTAAAAATAAAAAACTTTTGCTACCTTAGTGAGTACTAATGTACCTTTTGTGTTTGAAATCATTGAACAAAATGTTAATGGGGTGTCATAGGTGGTAGCAGTTGCTTCACTGCCAAAGGAAATAGCTGCAGGGTTGCATCCCAAGCAAAGTAATGCGATCAGAGGACTGTTGCTTCAGTCAGGTTGGGTGGTAGAGAAGCTTGAAGATGATTCATGTGTGGTCACTTATGTTGTTCAGGTAACTAATAATCTTAGAATAACAACGTTGTTTTGATTCCTCGTTAACATAAATTCTCACTGTTTTTTTCTCTTTGTTTTGGTTTGTTTTCAGTTGGATCCTGCAGGATGGTTGCCAAAGTGCTTTGTGAATCGATTTAACACAAAACTAGTTATGATCATTGAAAACCTTAAAAAATTAGCCCAAGCATGTCCCAGTGAAGGTGAAATTTGATTACTTTGTAAAGTTGGAAACAAAGCAAGTGTAACCAAGTATAGTATTAATGCTCATCATTTTATAGATAAACTTAAATAACTTTTAGGTTTATAATATACTTTCAATTTCTAATCAATTTTTGTGTTAAATAAATTACCTAATAATTTAATTATGTTGATTTAAGTTTCTCACGTTATCTTCCATCTGTCACACGATTTTCAGGGTTGAACAATAATTATTATTAAATGTTTTTTATTACCCGAATTCATGTGACGTGTCATCCTATAATACAAACAAACAAGTTGTTATGATATGTTAGGCACTTGAAACTTACTTTTTAAGTCATAAATATAATTAGTTTCATCTTTGAATGTGTAGATTTAAGTTTGTACTTAACGTATTACAGCTAAGCAAACTAAAAGGGCTTTGGGCTCTGTTTCTGCTTTTATTAGCAATCAAATCAAAGGCTAATTTGGCGGTTTTGGAATTCAATAATTATTTATAGACATGTATTATAATAATATCCAATAACATTGTTTGGTCTATATGTAATCAATCAATCTCACCTAATAAGAGAGAGAATCAAGAAGGGTTGACCTTTGCTAGGAAAAAAAGAAAAAAATAGGCTGAAAATCACCATAAAACGAACACAAAATAATAATATGATTAATAGTTTGAAGTGTACATGTCTAATTTTTAAGTAATTCTCTGCATAAAAGTATATTAATGGCTGAATATGAATTACTTTTTAAACGATTATATTGCAAGAAAATAAAAATTTAAATAAGAAATCATTTTCATTTTGTTTTTCAAAATAACTTATCCCCTCTCGTATTATATATAAAGGTGTTGGTGGAGTTTGATTTTGGATTAAAAATTACCTGAATAAATAAGAAAAAATGTGTCCTACAATTGAAATTAATTATAAAATTTGAAATTAACTAAATCATATCAGTAACCTCAATTTGTCATATGAAACAAACTGCATAATTTGAGAAAAAAATTAAACATATATATATATATATATATATATATATATTAATTTTTCTAAAATAAATAAAAAATAGTAAATCTTCGTTCTAATTCATTATGAAGGATGGTTATAATAAAGTATCCAGGCTTAAAAAAAAAAGAAAAAGAAAACAAAAGATAGAGGAAAGGATTTGTGAGCTGACAGCAAAAGCTTTTTTGAGCACAAGAAGACATGTGTCCTACTAATAGGTTTCTTTTTATGCATGCAAGTTGAAACACATTTAGTCAAAGAAATAATTTGATGCAATTCTTGATTCAATTGCATGTGCCATTGCTTTTTTTCCCTCAATGGATTTTGTTTCTTGTTATGTGGGATAAGTGCAACTTAATTGATGTGTTGAAGTGAAGAATGAAAGTATTTGACATAGAAAATGAAGTAAATTTTTAGTGAAGTTAGGTCAATATCTTAAAAAAAAGTTTATATAAAATCTTGTAGAAGATTAATTTAGATAAAGTTATTGAAATAAGTAGAAAATACTTAATTTTATCAACATTTTAATATTTATTTATAAATTAATTTTATACATAGAGAGAACATAATTTTTTAGTTTAAAAAATGATTAATTATAATCTTAACTTATTTTGCTTATCAGAAAATCTTAAATAAGAAATTGACAAGTGACAAGTCATATTTCTACATTGAAAAAGTATTATGTAGTTATGGTGGCTTGTAACTTAAGTTATTAATTTACTAATAAAAGGATGATAAGTGTGGTCTCAAGGTTTTAAACCAAATTTGGTATCCAAGCTATAATTTTTATCTTTAAGTGATACTTTTTTGGATATTTGAGTTAGGTTTTTGTTTCTTCAAAACTTTATCTAATTATAAGGTAAAAAAAATCTACACTAATATAAGTTCTAAAAATTTATTATATTATTTTATAATTCTTATAAGTAGAAGTCTTACCATGTTTTAATATTTCTATAGTGATTTTTTTCAAAGTTAAATTTAAACTCAAATATCTTAGACTCAGTAAAAATCAATAGATCCAATTTTCTGTTAAACTCTTGATAAATATTTAGTTTATTTATCTCTTTTACAATATTATTTATTAAGATGAGAAAGAGAATCCTAAATTTAAATTAGAAAACAAGTTAACAAAAAATTATAAAGCAAACAAATAAATTCATAAATTTATTAATAATAAAAACATACTAACTTTAATTAATATTAATTGACGTCGTTAATAATTTATATAAAATTTATCAGAACAAAATTTTCACATTTTCATTTTTTTTAAATAACTAGGATACTTGATCACTTTGTGACCTACTGTTTTAATAAAGATGAACATGAACAGTAAAAAATTATTTGAATAATATATATAAAAAAGAAACCTTTTTCTCTTAATTAAGATTTAACTATCTTATAAATTTAATATTTTTATTCGAGATTTATTAAAATTTTTAGTTTAATTAAATTAAATCTATCGTACATTGGATATTTCTAATTAAATATTTTTATTTTATTAAATACTTAAAATTTAAATTTTAATTGAATTTATATCGTTTAATTTTTATGTTAATATGGTGACATTTTTACTTATTTATTTATGTATATTAAAAAGTGTGAAATTTTATGGTTGATGCAAAACTATAATGGTAAGTGACATTTTTTTGTTATTTTCAAAAAAAATAACAAAAGATTGGTGAAAAACTTTATTTTTGTTTTCCTGGCAAAACACTGAACATGAAAAAAAATAAAACATTCTTTCAGCAGTTCTACTTTGGAAAAAAAGTTTGACCGGTTGTGATATATATATAAACATCCCAAGGCACATAAGGAGAGTGAAAAGGAGATCCGCAACGATGTGAGTGAATTGGTAGGAAGGAGGGCGAAAGGGTCGGTAAACAATGGTGAAAGAAAAAGTTTGGAGAAGGAAGACAGTTATGCAGAAGCGGTGAAGGGTGAAGTGTGACAGGGAAGAACACGTAGCATGGGGTCTAGAAAGTGTGGTGACCGTGAGTGGCTTAAGAGAAACGTGGTGGGAAGACTATATGATTCTGGAAAGATAAGATAAGAGATGATCCAAATAAAAGAAAGGACAAGAGAAAGATATTTGTTATCAACCTAGTAATTGAAAGATCCGAGTATTATACTAGGAAGTTGTTCGTTTTAACATCAGTGCAAGTGTTATAAAACAACAACAAAAACATTAAACCACATTATTGTTCGGTAGTAGTTTTTTTTTTTTTTTTAATTTGATCATTTTGTACAAAACGTCCACACCAGTGCTTCACAATGAGCGAAATTCTATAGGATAACTAAAAACACAGAATTATATTTCTTCCTTGGTTCACCTCTTTATCATTATCATAAATTGCACAAACATTAGTTCACCTCTTTGTGCTTCTGCCACTTTTTCCTTTCTCTTCTAAGTCTTTGGAGAAGAAATATAGCCAGGAAAGTAATGCTGCTAAAAACGAAGAGACCTCACAAAAGAAGCAGGCAGCATCAACTGACTCAGCCGACTTGTCCATTCTCAAGCTAAAATTCAGCTAAGCACACACTGGATCAACATTTAGCAAACTAGTATACTTGATATATAAACAATTTTGGCTTGGATTTGAGGTACTTAAATTAGCTAGGGTCAACTTTTGGATATGGAGACCCTGCACTCAAATCAAAGGTGTCGTTGCTATTATAAGGATGGCTGGAACTCCCTCGGCTTACCTCTTCATAGCTAGAAGAGATGGAGGGTGATTCCTCAGTAGGGTTTGCACCAGCTGACTTCAATATGTTCTCAATTTCTCTTACCACATCACTCATTTTAGGCCTTTCTTCACCTGACTCTTCAACACATTTCAACACCAAAGTCACAAACTTGTCAAAACCGATCAGTGTTGTGGACGACAACCCAATTGCTGGATCAATAAATTCATGAAGACCGTATAACCCTTTTGTCCTATCCAGTGCACTCCTAACCTCTTTCACAATATACTTCCCTCGTTCCAATGGCTTTCTTGCAGATATCAGCTCCAACATTAGCACTCCAAAGCTATACACGTCACTCTTCTCAGTCAATTGTTGAGACATATAATACTCTGGATCCAAGTAACCCTACATCACAAGCAAAAGTTCTCCATTCTCAGCATTATTAGCATTCGATATATATACATTTTCTGTGATACCTATATATAACTCTTGCTATTAGATGTGTTTTCACTTTTTTTGTACAGTGTAAAGGTTTACTATACTAACCAGTGTTCCTTTAACTTGAGTGGTAACATGATCTTTTTCTGCATCTACCATAGACTTGGAGAGACCAAAATCAGAAACTTTGGCATTTAGGCGGTCATCCAGCAAAATATTGTTTGATTTGATGTCCCTATGTATAATGGGAGGATTAACAAGTTCGTGAAGATAAGCCAGACCCCGGGCAGTACCAAGGGCAATTTTTAGCCTTCTAAGCCAATCTAACCTAATTCCTGACTTCCCTGCATAATCAGTTATTAGAAACTGAGTTACAAATCTATCACAAATCACCAGACATTCATACTCCTTAACGTGTGTGATGTGATGTCTGATTAACATACTAAACGTAAACTCATGCCTATATATAATGATACAAAACACTACATGCAAAGCTCATTATTATTATAGGACAAATATTCAAAAGATTAACATGTTTGGTATGCAGGAGGATAAGTATACCTGTGAGAGCGTCCTTTAAACTTCCATTTTGAAGATACTCATAAACCAGCATTTGCTCTCCTTGGTCAAAGCAGAAGCCCAAAAGGCTGACAAGATTCTTGTGGTGAACCCTTGATAGAAGTTCAATCTCTGCTTTAAACTCAAGCTTTCCCTGCATAGATTCTTTTTGAGCTCTTTTTATTGCTATCACTTTTCCATTGGGAAGGGTTCCTTTATAAACCTGTGTGTGGGCATTTACACATTACAAAGTTGGTTTATATATTATAAACACAGAGGAACTTATGTCAGTTATTAATACTACCATCTTCACCCAAGCTTTCTTTCTAAATCACTACCCTAAGAGACAGTAAGAGAAAGCTATTTGTTATGCCATGCTTAACTGTGTCATCAAACTTGTTTATGTTTAGATAAAATTTACACAATACTTTTTCCAATATAATGAATTTTTTGAGAGGCATGACAAGCACATGAGCTACAATCACTATTGTACATTTAAGCTTGAAGGGAACTTTCACTACCTTCCCAAACCCCCCAGATCCAATGTCATTGGCTTGAGAAAAACTTTTGGTGCATTTTTTGAGGTCTTCAAAAGTGAACATTCTTGCTTCTTTCAACTGAGGGGCATCACTCTTGGTATCATCCGTATCCCAGCGTCCTTCATTTGTGAAATTTAAGCATGTTAATTAAATCAATTCCATCTGAATTATTAGAATGCAGGAGATAAGTATAGAGCTATATTACTAAAAGGATTGCTTTGTCCAATCGCTTTTTCGGCCCTTTTCTTCTGGCGGAAAGCATAAAAACCAGATAAGACTAATAGCACTAGCAAGACCAAACCACCAACTGCTGCCCCAACTATGATTCCAATGTTTAAATGTCCACCCGATTCATTCAATCCTTCTACACAACAAGAAAGGTTGAGAGAAAGATTATTTAAAACGGAGCAATTAATACTATAATTTTATTCCAACTGTGTGAGAAATTGTTTTTACCATAGTTCCCAAAGTGTTCATATCTATCTGCAAGAAAATAAAATGGTCCAAAATCCGGCTGTGGAGGCTTAAAAGTTTGGTTGCTTAGCATAAAACCAATTCTTGAAGTCCCTGTTCGATTGAAATGATCTTGTCCTGATGGGAAGACTTGTAAGCTCAATTTGAGATACTCAGTTGAATCCATTATTGGATGGCTCAACGAAACCGAATCCACAGGTACACTATGAGACTTAAAAGACCGCATAAGAGACTCCTCAAGCATGGAGTAGTGTGTTTTGTTATCCAAGTCCGAAAAGGAAGGTGATCTAAAAGCTAAGGTTCCTGTATATGGATATGCACATATGCAGTTGGGACTCGAAATCTTTTCTGAACTGCAGGTACCGGGTTCACAGTTATTTGGTGGTGTTGAATACGAGAAATTGGATTGAGAAGAGGAGCAGTATGCCCCTCGTTCATCATTTTCTAGGCAAACTGGGTTATCTTTAAGTCTGCATGAAAAAGTGCAGTTAAAATGAGACCAAGTGAAACCAAAGGTGCAAATCTCAAACCACTATAGCAGAAAAATGAACACATTATAAAACTATTGAAACTAGTAATTCTATGCAGTGACACATACAAAAAAGGTCAGCAATCATTATAACATTTGGCTTACATTATCTTGACATCTGAAACTTCATTTTGCACAAAGCTGTCAATTGAATTAGTCTCCAAATCAACGAGTCGCAGCCGTGTGCTGGGGGAGGAACCGACATCCAAGGTTCCATTTATTTTGTTGTCTTTTAGCACCCTATGGTCAGATGTTAGACATAAATAATATATATTCCTATTTCAAGGAAGATTATGTTAAGCTACTTCTAAAGATTATTGTTTAGCACGAATTCTCAGTTCTTGCTACCATTATATAGAAACTTTTCCTAGTCAAGAGACTCAAGACAGGTGTACTTACACAGTCTGTAAATTGACAAGTCCAAACAAAGAAGAGGGAACCTGTCCTTGAAGTTGTGTTCGCTCCATCTTTCTGCCATGAAAAACAAGATCTAACTGTGTAACTGGATTTCACTCACGAAAGTCGAGAGTGGTGAAAGGTCAAAGAAGTGCACAATGAAAGACTTACAATGTCGTTAAGGACTCAAGATTAGAAAACCACCCTGGAAAATCCAATGGTTTAAAACTATTGTTGCTCATGTCCCTTCAAAATAGATTAAAGAAGTTACTCACTCACCAGTACAAGGTATAGATAACTTTGAATAACAAGGGATACAGAACTAGAATAACAACTAACACTACAATATAACTATCATAGCTAAATGCTTTGAAAAATTACAGGTTGCTGAGGGCATTCATTCCAGTAAGGTTTGGCAGGTTGCCTGACAGTTTATTGTTGGACAAGTACCTGAAATGCATAAATTAAAGCCAAAAAAGTTCAATTTTCAAGTAAAAGTGTGCGTACAGGGAAAGGAAATGTTTCACATGTTCTTCATGTTTGCTTACAGATCTCGAACATTCGTAAGATTGTTGATGTTTGGAGGCACTGGTCCATCTAATGAATTGCTATCTAAGCGCCTATACACACAACAGTGTATTAATGCCAAGAGCAGAACAAAAATTCATGAACTTGTATGAGGAATAATATAGACACTTACACCACCTCCAGACTACGAACTAGTCCAAGTGTAGATGGAATGTTGCCTATGAGTTTATTGCTTTCCAAAAGCCTGCCCAAGAAGATTTTCAGGATGACATGTGTATATTTTACCATGTATGGATGAAACAATGAAGATGTTTTTTGTCTACAAAATAAATCTAGATACTTGTAGCAACTAGTGCACTTCATTATTGGAACCTGATTTTGTAAGCAGTTCAATGCAGGCCAAAGTTACACGTGTTCAATTATATGGACGGAGTTTACGTGAAAAAAAAAAGTAAGAACAGTTCTTACAAATGAATTAGAGCCATTTCCGAGCTAAAAAGTCGAGGAGGGATAGTGCCTGCGAGATTATTCTTCCCAAGATGACTGTATAAAATGGAGATGTATTGATGGTTTTCAGTATGTACAACCAAAAAAGTGGTTAGAAAAAATTGGCAAGTCAAGTACTGCAAAAGAGATTTGACATACAAATGTTTGGCATGGTGTAAGTTATCAAGACCAAGTATGTCGTCACCAGATACCGGGATGATCCCTTCAAGTTGATTGTCTGCTAAATCTAACCAATAAAGCTTTGATAGATTACCAATAGACTGTGGAATTGGTCCACTAAAGCCATTGGAATTTAAAGACCTGCAATTCAAAGTATATGATTTAGACTAGGATCCAATATCTACTATTACAATACCAAAACCAAAAATAAAAACACTAGTCATATGTCAGAAGCCTTTGTAGAAAATACCAACGAACATGAATGATGAAACCATCATTCGGTGAATTTTAGAGGAATTAGTGAGTTAAAAAGCATTACAAGTAGAGGAGCTCCTGCAGATTTCCTATGCTGTCTGGAATAGGACCACTGAAGCTACAACCAACAAGAATTCTGTTGACAAATGAGTAAGAAAGGTTGTTAGAATTGTTTTTATCAAAACTACTTCAGATGAGTTACTAGTTTAACAATAAATTCTGAATTACAAGGTTGACAGCTTCCTCAACTCCCCGATGGATTGTGGAAGTGGTCCAGTCATGTCCTTGTTGTAAGATAGATCCCTGCAGAGAAAAATTACTAGTCAGTTTAAGCAGAAAAAGAAGAATCAAGAACTAAAAAAGGGATCAAATGATAAAAGCTGCTTTCTCTCCGAGCTTAATAGTTTAACACCACCAATACTATCTGGGATGCATATCCTAGTGACAGATTTTCCTCATTTGAGGTATATGACACACTATTTATGACTTGATCATTGCCTTTGGTAGATATAGTAAAAGAATATACTGAGAATAGAACACTTACAAAATCTCCAATTCAGACAGTGATCCAATATCTCCCGAAAGCTGACCACCCAAACCAGTACTTGATAGTGTTCTGAAATAAATAAAAAATTAATCACTCAAAAACACACTTAGGATAAGGGAAAAACAATTAAACATATTCAGTAACAGACTCTACATTGATGTAACATGTGTATTCTTGCACTTGATTCCATCCCAATCTTCACAAGGATCTGAACCCACCCAATCAGGAGGGGGGTTCCTCCAGGTACTCAAAAGAGACTTGAGTGTTGTAACTGTATAAAAATTACACCAAAGAATACAATTCAGTAACTGAAATCTTGTGAATAGAGTTGTCCAACTTTTGATTGCTCTGATATGCATAAGAAATAATTGGTCCTCACAAACTTTTTCTAAAGCTTGCAAGACACAAATTTGGCTTATCTTAACTATCCATACCAACCAAAGCAGGTCCAGTGCTTATGATTTTGAACTTACTATGGATTATCAACATTTAATTAATGAACATTGTAATATAACAAATATGGCATTCGGAGGTCAAGAGAAGGATCAAATACACAGTATATAACTAGAAAACTGAACTCACAATCCTCATCAGCTGTTTCTCCTCTTGCAACCAACAAATAATTCAAAACAAGCAGCAGAACTACTAGTATTCTTTCACTCATTATCAACTTCAACGGATCTCAAAGCCTCACAACTGATAACTTAACTATGCTGATAACTTAAATCCTTTCTCTTCCACCTTCCATCCAAATTCATTCACTATACATTAATTATACAGAGAAAGTCAACAATAAACTGAAAGAGACGAAGTCAATGAAGGTTGTACAAGTACAAAAGGCTTTAAAGTTTTTCCTCCCCAATTTCTGTCACATTTAGTCCCTTTTTAGGAACCTCCTGAAAAAATTATCTTGACCCTTTTTTACTATGATCTTGTATTACATTAATCACTGGACAACTATTTTCCAACAAAAAATGGATTTTTGATTTATGAAAAAACATATATTGAAAGAGACAGTAATCTAACATACGTGTGTAGAGTAGAGGCACATTATGGTTGTAGGACTTAGTAAGAGTGGGAGATATTCCACAGATAAGAACAAAAGTAGTTTTTGAAGGTTGACGAGTTGGAGTTGGAAGAAAAAGAGGATTATGGTATTGATATTTGGAAGGGTTGTGGCGTCACTGTCAGAGTAGGGAAGACTGCATTCAATCAGTCTCTCTCTGACTACACTGGAGACAGCCAGTGGTGTGGTGTGCAGTTGACTTAGTCCTTCATATCTCTCTCTCTTTCTTCTTTTTCTTTGGTGATTGTCACCATTTATGATACCATTCAATTCCTTCAACTTATATACCCACTTAGCATTAAACTAGATGTTCAATTGAACTATTTTATATACCACTTATTCAACTAACTACTTCACTATAAGATCCTACTTTAAATTTAAAACTCCTTAACTTATAGTAACAACCTTTATATTACAGAACATGCTAATGTTCTCACTTCAAATTCATTAAGATAATATTTAGAGTTAATAATTACATCGGAGATAGTATTTAGAATGCCTTTTGCTTCAACTGGTAAACGATGTGAGACGAGTATACTCAAATATATATATATATATATATATATATATA